>Ga0209917_1000063_pt1 | contig 37667 bp, 42 predicted proteins | sample SalPon2_C_H2O_MG_FD_185710 | JGI IMG/M metagenome (GOLD analysis project Ga0209917, IMG submission 185710) | Salt pond water microbial communities from South San Francisco under conditions of wetland restoration - Salt Pond MetaG R2_C_H2O_MG... | ecosystem: Environmental > Aquatic > Non-marine... | reverse complement strand
GGGGACGCCGGCCATGAAGCCGAACCCCGGGAGGTCCGAGATGACGAAGTCCTCGCTGGTCCAGTCGTAGTGGTTGGGCTGGCGAGTGACGCCCGGCTTCTGGCCGGTGTCGAAGGTGTGGCCCGTGATTTCGCGCATCAGGGTCGACTTCCCGACGTTGGAGCGGCCGATGAGGACGACCTCGGCGTCACGGTCGGGGCGAGAATCGAACATACCACCCGTAGCGGGGCGAGGGGGATAACGCTCGTGGAGTCGGCCGGGGAGAGGCGGCTTTTTATTCGCGCGTTACGAGGCGTGAGCGTGCGACTCGTACAGGTGACGATTCCGGCGGGCAAACGCGACGCGCTGTTATCGGTGCTCGACGACGAGGGAATCGATTACGTCGTGACCGACGAGACCAGCGGGCGCGAGTACGTCGGCGTCGTCTACTTCCCGATACCGACGGTGGCCGTCGAGCCGGTGCTCGAATCGCTGCGCGAGGTCGGCATCGACGACCAGGCCTACACCGTCATCCTGACGGCCGAGACGGTCGTCTCCCGGAAGTTCGACCAGCTGAAAGAGAAGTACGAGGAAGACCAGGGGAGCGACGACCGCATCGCGCGCGAGGAGCTCCAGGCCCGTGCCGAGGACCTCGCCTCCTCCCTCCCGACGTACGTCGTGATGACGGTCGTGTCGGCGGTCATCGCGACGGCCGGCCTCCTGCTCGATTCGCCCGCGACCGTCGTCGGATCGATGGTCATCGCGCCGCTCATCGGGCCGGCGATGGCCGCCGCCGTCGGCAGCGTCGTCAACGACGACGAGCTGTTTGCTCGGGGCGTCCGGATGCAGGCGCTCGGGGGGCTCCTCGCCGTCGTTTCCGCAGCCGCGTTCGCTGCACTCGTCAACGGCTTGAATCTCGTGCCCGCGTCGCTCGACCCCGCGACCATCGGACAGGTGCGGGAACGACTGAATCCGGATTTCCTCTCGCTGGCCGTGGCGCTCGGCTCCGGTATCGCCGGGGCCGTCTCGCTGACGACGGGCGTCTCCTCCGCGCTCGTGGGTGTGATGATCGCCGTCGCGCTGGTCCCGCCGGCCGCGACCGTCGGAATCGGCATCGCCTACGGCAGCCCCGTGATGGCCGTCTCCTCGGGCGTGTTGGTCGTCGTGAATCTGCTCTCGATTAACCTCGCCGCGCTCGGCGTGTTGTGGTACGCGGGCTACCGACCCGCCGGTCTGTTCCACGAGGACAACGCCCGCGCCGCGACCATCCGCCGGGTCGCTGCACTCGCCGGGATTATCCTCCTGCTGTCGGCGTTTCTCGGCGGCGTCACCTACGACACCTACCAGACCTCCGCCGTCGAATCGGACATCGAGGGTGAGGTCGCCGGGCTGTTCGCCGACGACGGCGCGTATCCCGACCTCACCGCGTTCGAGACGGTCGTGAGCTTCGAGCCGCGCGACCCCGTCTTCCTCCTGCACGACGCCTCCTCGGTCGTCGTCACCGTCGGCGTCCCGCCGGGCGGGGAGACGGCGGGATTGACGGCCGCCATCGAACGGGAAGTGTCAGCCGTCGTCGACGCCGACACCGAGGTAGAGGTGCGCTACGTTTCCTACGAACGGGCGTAGCTCAAATCTCTCTTTGAGTTATCAGCGTGGTTATCTAACCAGGTGTCCTACCGAGGTGTATGCGCAAACAGACACTCGCTACCGTGGCCGTCGCAGTCGCCGTGCTCCTCGCCGGGGGCGGTCTCGCCGCGGCCGTCTCGTCGAACGACCAGCCCGCACAGCCCGCGACCCAACAGTCGAGTGACGCCCCGACCGTCACCGTGACCGGGGTCGGTGACGCAGAGGCCGCGGCCGACCGCGCCGTCGTCGCCGTCACCGTCGAGGCAACCGCCGACAGCGCGAGCGAGGTGCGTGAGGCCCTCGCCACCGACGCCGACGGCATGCGCGGTGCTCTCGCCGACGCGGGTATCGACGGCGACCAGCTTCGCACGGCTCGCTACGACATCTCACGCAACTACGAGAGCCGCGAGAATCCCGACGCGCCCGCCTACCGCGGCCAACACAGCTTCGAGATTCGGCTGAGTGACACCGACGCCGTCGGAACCGCCATCGACGCCGCCGTCGACGGTGGCGCGAGCTACGTCGAGAACGTGCGCTTTACTCTCTCCGAGGAGACACGACAGGAGCTTCGCACGCAGGCGCTCGCCGAGGCGATGGAGACGGCCCGCGGTGAGGCCGAGACGCTTGCCGACAACGGCGGTCTCGAACTCACCGGCACGGCCGATATTTCGACCACGACCGACTACAACCGCCCCGTCGCTTACGCCGCTGACAGCGGTGGTGCGGGCGCGGCGACCAGCATCGACGCCGGTCCCGTGAGCGTCTCTGTCACCGTACAGGTCACCTACGACGCCCAGAACGTCTAGAGTTCGATTTTCGTTCTTTCGTCTTCTTCGCTGATTTTCTCGTCCTTCGGTTGTTTGGCTGGCGTCCGGTATTTTGACACTACGGCGCTTTGTGGTGTGGGTTCGACAGCACCGCGACCACTCTCAATGCTTGGCATCGGGGAAACAGCACCGCGACCACAGCGGTCGTGTCGCGCCACGAGGGCGCGACGGACCGCCCGCTCGCGTGTCGCTTCGCTCCCGCTCGCTGGCCCGTGGCCGTCGGCCACTCTCCCAACCCTTCCCCACGACGCACACGGCTTCGCCGGTGCGTCAGGCCACCGCACGGTTGCCCAGTCAAGCAACGCAGTGCGGTGGCGTGAGCCGGCGCGCCTTGTGCGCGCCCGTCGTCGCGAGGTCGTCGCGAGGGCACCGAGCGACAGCTTGTCAGCGCGTGTGCTGACAGTGGATAAACGAGCGCAGCGAGTGAATCGGCTGGGGAGGCGTGAGGGCGGTGTGGTTGGGTGGAGTGAAAGGGGTCCTGAAGTCTGCCATGGCAGACTTCAGGGTCAGCAAGACGCGCAGCGTCTTGCACAAACGGGCGTGTCGCGTTCGCGTGGTCGGGTCCGTGACCACTCTCGACGAGAACGAACGTGAGCGAGAGATGTCACGGAGCGACCGCGACACGCCCGGGGCTTTCAAGATAATCTCAGCTACGTAGCTGAATCCACCAAATGACGCGACCAGGACTTTCGGCTAATTCATGAAAAAAGTCAATCAAAATATCCGAATTCCCACTTAGCGCAGTCCTACAAGTCGTACAGGTCAGAGAACTTCGCGTCGGCGTAGTCGATGAACGCGTCGGCCGAGAACTCCTCGCCGGTCGCGCGCTTCACGAGTTCGTTCGTGGTGTAGCGCGCCCCGTGCTGGTGGACCTCCTCGGTGAGCCACTCGTGGAGCGCGTCGAACTCCCCGTCCGCGAGCTGTGCGTCCAATCCGTCGATATCGGACTCGGCCGCGTCGAACAGCTGGGCGGCGAGGACGGAGCCGAGCGAGTAGGTCGGGAAGTAGCCAAAGGAGCCGTGTGCCCAGTGGATGTCCTGCAGACAGCCCTCGGCGTCGGTGTCGGGCGTGACGCCGAGATACTCCTCCATCTTCGCGTTCCACGCCTCGGGCACGTCGGCCACGTCGAGGTCGCCCGAGAGGAGGTCGCGCTCGATTTCGAACCGGAGGATGATGTGCATGTGGTAGGTGAGCTCGTCGGCCTCGACGCGAATCAGGTTGTCCGGATACACCTGATTGGCCGCCTCGTAGAGTTCCCGTCCCGAGATGTCCGTGCCGAGGTCGTCGTTCACGAGGTCGACGTAGCTCGACAGGAACGACGCCGAGCGGCCGACGTGATTCTCCCAGAGCCGAGACTGCGACTCGTGGACCGTCAGCCCGCGGTTCTGGCCGAGCGGCGTGCCGTACGCCTCGCGCGGCAGCCCGAGGGTGTAGGTGGCGTGGCCGAACTCGTGGATGACCGAGCCGATGGAGCCGACGGGGTCCTCGTTGTCAAAGCGCGTCGTCACGCGGGCGTCGAACTGCGTGCCCGACGAGAACGGATGCGGGGCCGTGTCGAGTCGGCCGTGCTCCTCGGGGTAGCCGAGATACTCGAGGGTCGACTCCGCGAGGGAAAACTGGTCATCGTCGGAGTAGGTCCCGTCGAACGGGGTAGCGAGGTCGGCGTCGGTCTCGTTTAGCTCGTCGATGAGCGGAATCAGGGCGTCACGGAGCTGTTCGAGCACGTCCTCGGCGACCGAGAGGTCGAGCCACGGCTCGTAGTCGGCGAACAACACCTCGTAGGTGTCGGTCTCGGGGTCGATGTGGTTGGCGTACTCGCGCTTGAGTTCGAGGAGCGTCTCGACCTGCGGGGCGAACGTCTCCCAGTCGTCCTCGGCTTTGGCTTCCTTCCAGATTGGGAGGGCGTTCGAGGTCTCCTCGGAGATGCGCTCGACGAGGGATTTCGGCACCTTGGCGGCCCGGTCGAACTCGCGGCGAATCTCGCGGACGACGGCCGCCTGCTCGTCGGAGAGGTCGGCGTCCTCGGCGGCGTTCAGGTCGGCTTCGAACTCGTCGCTCGTCAGGATGTCGTGGCGGGCACCTGAGAGCGCGGAGGTCTGCTTCGAGCGGGCGGGCGTGCCACCTTCCGGCATCACGACCTCTTGATCCCACGAGAGGACACCCGCGGCGTCACCGATGTAGGTGGCGCGTTCGTACCGTTCGAGGAGGGAATCGTACGCGTCGGGGCTGTCGTCGGCTGACATACCCGATTCGTGGTGGGCGACGGTAAGAAAGCCGGCGGTTCGCGTCTCGCCCAGACGCGGGCACAGACCGGCGACACGACGCTTTTCTTCCCCCCGAACCGAACCACGGTATGCACTTCGACCAGCGGGAACAGACCGCGCTCCGCGAGGCCGGACTCGACACCGACGACCTCCAGAGCGCCTCCGAGCGAGTGGGCGAACTCGCCGCCGACACGGCCGCCGACCTCGAAGCGTTCGTCGCCGACCACGACACCCTCTACTCCGACATGGACCTCGCCCACTCGGGCGACGGACCGGCCGAACACGCCGTCGAGTACCTCGACACCTACATCCACGGCGGTGACCTCCACGGCTGGCTCCGGTTCGAGACGTGGGGAGCCACGGTCACCGACGGCCGCGTGCTGACCGACGAGACGGTCGAGTTGACGCTCGAGGGTCGCCACGGGCGGACCCGGTTCGCGACCACGCCCGACGCGCTATGAGGGTCCGGATTCGCGGCATCTACACCACCACACTCACCCACCTGTTCGAGGACGTGGTGCAGGCGTCCCCGCCGATTCGGGACCGGTTCGACGAGTCGTTTCCCGTCGCCCCTGCCGACCTCGCGGCGTGGACAACCACCGACAGACAGGGCGTCACCCTCTCTGGGGACCCGGTCGCGGTCGCCGACGCCCACGAGCGACTGGCCGGTATCTCGCGTGACACCCTCGCGTGGACTGACCCGCTCCCGAAAGACGGCGTCTTCGCCGGCGAGGTGACCGAGACGCTCGGCGGCGGCGCAGTGGTCGACGTGGGCGGCGGCGAGGGGTATCTCCCCTACGGCGAGACCGACGACCACGTCGAGACGGGCGACACCGTGCGCGTGCAGGTCCGGCGACCGAAGCCCCCGTGGACCGACCGCCGCGCTCGCCTCTCGACCCGTATCGAGGTGTCTGGCGAACTCGTCCGTCTCGTCCGCGGGGAGTCGCGCGAGTCGACCGGCGCGGCGAGTCTCGAAGACCTGCTCCCGCCGGAGGTCCCGGACGGCTGGCGACCGAAGTGGGGCCGCGACGAGGAGGAGGCCGCGATGGACGCACTCGGTACCGCACTCGATACGGCGACCGACCGCGCCGAACGGTTCGACGACCTGCCGACGCGGGGCGACCCCGACGCGCCGACCGCGCTCGCGACCCCGCTCGCCACGAGCCACGTCTGGTTCGGGCGGGAGGGCCGGTTCGAACTCGACGCGTTGCGCCGAGAAGTGACCCGGACGATGCCCGGACACCACCGCGTGAAGGCGGGCGCGTCCGACGCGAGCGCGGCCGTCGACTTCGCGGAGGCGCTTGGCGCGTTCGATTCCGAGGCGTTCCCCTTCGCCGTCGTCGCCAGACAGTTCGGCCCACAGGAAGGTGACCGACTCGCCATCGACCACGGGAAGCCGTCGGGGGAGTGTTTCACCCTCGGGAAGGGGGAGGTAACGAGCGTCGGAGCCGACGGCTCGCTCAGACTGGAGCGCGAGATGTCGCCCGGCGGGACGTACGACGCGCTCGGCGTCGACCGACGAGCCGGCGACGTGGCCGTCACGAAGTTCGAGGAGGGCCGCTGGTGGTATCCGACCGTCTACCGGGGCGACGACGGCACCCGGCGGGGGACGTACGTCAACGTGTGTACGCCTGTCGAGCTGTTTCCGAATGCCGCGCGCTACGTCGACCTCCACGTCGACGTGGTGAAGGGACCCGACGGCGAGGTTCGCCGGGTCGACGACGACGAACTCGACGCGGCGGTCGCGGCCGGGCACATCTCGGAACCGCTGGCGGAGAAGGCTCGGGCGGTCGCGTCGAAACTGGAGCGGGCGCTTTGAGCGATTTCTGACGGCCCCATCCGTACACCCCCCGGTGCGTTCGCTCGGTCGGTCGTCTATCTCGACGTGCTGGGCGAGGTGGCGAGCGGGACGAGTGCTGCTTCTGCCTCGTCGGCGTCGTAGCGTTTGCGCTGTCCACCGTCGGCGCGAGCGGTCGTCGTGGACGTATCGTCTATCGGCATTCTCGGGACAATCGGTTCGATTGTATCTCGGCGCATCTACTCTGTAGATGAACCGGAGGGTAATAAGTATAATGAATGTTCATAATATATGCGAAGGGCTGGCGGCGATCCAACAATACCCAGACCGTACAATCAGTGCAGGTAGTGGATTCCGGGTTCGACGGCGTCCCGTACACATATCTTCGGGGCGCGTGTCTGGCCCGTATGGACCTGCTTCCCGACCTCGACGGCCGAGTCGCGCTTGTCACCGGTGCCGCCCGCGGGCTGGGCCGTGAGTTCGCACTGGCGCTGGCCGACTGCGGTGCGGACGTGGCCGTCCACTACAACACCAGCGACAAGAGCGCCCGCGAGACCGCCGCCGACATCCGCGAACTCGGCGTCGATGCACAGGCGTTCTCCGCCGACGTGACCGACCCGACGCTCGTGGAGGACCTCTTTAGCGCAATCGAGGACGAACTCGGCACGGTGAACGTCCTCATCAACAACGTCGGTGACTTCGAGCCGGTTCACTGGGAGACGGTCGAGTGGTCGCGCTGGCGAGAAGTGACCGCGACCAACTACGAGGCGACCGTGCTCTGTTCCCGGCGCGCGCTCGCTCCCATGCGCGAGGCCGGCTGGGGTCGTATCATCAACATTGGCTACGCCTCCGCCGACAAGGGACTCGTCTCGCCGAAGAACTTCCCGTACTTCGTCGCCAAGACAGGCGTCCTGATGTTCACCCGGATGCTCGCGGCCGACACACAGGCGGACAACATCACGGTGAACGCCGTCTCGCCGTACGTCATCGAAAGCTCCGACGAGTTCCCGGAAGAGGCTCCCCGCGGCCGGTGGGCCACCTACGACGACCTCATCGCCCCGACGCTGTTCTTCTGTTCGGACGCCGCCAGCTATCTCTCGGGCGAGAACATCGAGGTCGACGGCGGCTGGCTTCCGGAGACCGTATGAGTGTCGAGTATTACACGCGAGTAATACTTTTCTGACGCCAGTTCGTACGCGCGGTATGTCCAAGGTGACGAGCAAGGGACAGGTGACGATTCCCAAGAGCATCCGTGACCGGCTCGGTATCGAGGCCGGCGACGAGGTGATTTTCGAGGAGACGGACGACGGCTACGTCCTCCGAAAGCGCGTCACCGAGAACCCCTTCGAGAAGTGGCGCGGCGCGGCCGACACCGATGCGACCGTGACCGAACGGATGGCGGAGCTGCGTGGCGAGCGGTGAGGACGGCTATCGACACCAGCGCGCTGCTCGCACTCCTGTATCCCGACGACGCGCACAACGAACGGGCGAGTCGCCTACTCGGCGAGGCCGTCGCGGACGGGTCGGTTGTCGTCACCGGCACCGTCGAGACGGAGCTGGCTGCGGACCCGACGTTCGAGACGCGCGCAGACCTCGACGCGTTCCTCTCCGACACCGGGATACAGACGGTGACGCCCGCCTCGGAGACGCGATTTCTCGCCGGCGAACAGTTCTGCACGTACATCGACCGCCGTGGCTCCGAGTTACAGTGTCCAGCCTGTGGTTACGAGACGACCCACGACTGTCTGGAGTGTGACCGAGAGATTCGGTCACGACAGCGACTCGCCGCCGACTTCACCATCGGCGCGCACGCCGAGCGCGAGGCCGACCGACTGCTCACCTTCGACGCCGGCGTCTACGAGACGTACTTCGACGTGGAGATACAGACCGTCGGGGAGTAGTTACGCGTCGTCGACGGCCGCGAGCGCGACGCCGATGGAGATGCCGGCACCCATCCCGATGGCGATACCGACAGCGATGTCGTCGAGTGCGACACCGAGGGCAGCGCCGAATCCCGTACCGAGGGCGATACCGATGGCGAGCCGCTCGGGGTGAGGGAGTCCCTCGTCGGCGCCCGCGTCGCCCATCAGTTGTTCTGAATCGCGTCGATAACCATCGCGGCGGCGACGACCGGCTCTTTCGGCACGTCGCTCGTGTCGTCGAGGTCGATGGTGTATGTGTCCCGCAGAGAGAACTTCCCGTGGATGCTGCCGACGTGATCGCCGTCTGCGTCGGTGATTTCGTACTTGTGCGGGATGAGATAGCCGAACGGGAGGAAGTTCCGCGCGAGCGTGACAGCAGCGCCACGGGAGTCGATTTTCGCGAGCGCGCGCTCGGAGTCGGCGTCGCGAATCGTCCACGTGTCCTGAAAGATCGAGTAGTCGTTATCGAGGATGACGAGGTTCTGGCCGGTCTGGCTGTCAGTGAGCATGTAATCGCCGGCCACGTCGAGGATACCGCCGGCCTTAACCGTGAATACGTCCGTTCCGTCGCCGTCGACGAACGGGAACTCCTCTTTCAGCTTGAACATCTTCTGTTTCCCCCGCAGGACGACGTTGCCGGTCGAATCCGTCGCTTTGTACTTGTTGCGGATGAGACTCTGCTGGACGGTGTAGGAGGCGTCCGTCAGTTCGATGCCGCTGATGTCGTAGGAGGACATGCGCGTGTCGTCTCGGGGAGGGGTAAAAAGGACTCGCCACCCATGTCAGACGCGTGACCGACAGGGTTTCCGTTCGCGCGTCCCTCGATTCGCGTAATGAGTAAAGACCACATCGAGGTCCGTGGGGCCGAAGAACACAACCTCAAGGACATCGATATCGAGATTCCTCGCGACTCCTTTACCGTCGTCACGGGCTTGTCGGGGTCGGGCAAGTCCTCGCTCGCCTTCGAGACGGTGTACGCCGAGGGCCAGCGCCGCTACATCGAATCGCTGTCCGCGTACGCGCGCAACTTCCTCGGCCAGATGGACAAGCCGCAGGTCGAGAACGTCGAGGGGCTCTCGCCGGCCATCTCCATCGACCAGAAGAACGCCGCCAACAACCCCCGCTCGACGGTCGGGACCGTCACCGAACTCCACGACTACCTCCGCCTGCTGTACGCCCGCATCGGCAATCCACACTGTCCCGAGTGTGGCCGTCCCGTCGGGGAGCAGTCGGCCCAGAACATGGTGTCACGACTGCTCGAACTCCCCGAGGGAACCCGCGCGAAAATCGCCGCGCCCGTCGTGCGCGACCAGAAGGGAGCCTTCGAGGACCGGTTCGACGACCTCGTGAGCGAGGGGTACTCGCGGGTCGAGGTCGACGGCGAGGCGTACGACCTGACGACGGAGCGTCCCGACTTGGACGAGAACTACAACCACACCGTCGACGTCGTCGTCGACCGCGTGAAACTCTCCGCGGATGCGCGGTCGCGAATCACAGACTCCGTCGAGACCGCCCTCGAGGAGGCCGACGGCGCGTTGAAGCTCATCCTCCCCGACCCGCCCGAAGACACCGAGTTGGGTCGCGAGACGCGCTCGACCGGCGACTTGGCTGGCGAGAGCGACGACCGACTCGTCGTCACCTTCTCCGAGGACCTCGCCTGCACCCACTGCGGAATCGACCTGCCCGAGTTGGAGACGCGGTCGTTCTCGTTCAACAGCCCCCACGGCGCGTGTCCCGAGTGTGAAGGAATCGGGGAGTCGAAGAGCGTGGACGAGCGGTTGGTCGTACAGGACCCGTCGAAGCCGCTGAAAGACGTGTTCGAGCCGTGGTCGTACAACCGGAAGTACTACCAGCGCCAAATCGACAACGTCGCGGAGCACTTCGGCGTGAGCGTCGAGACGCCCTTCGAGGAGTTAGACAAGGAGATTCGAGAGCAGTTCCTCTACGGTACCAACGACATCGTGGAGTTCTCCTGGCGCACCAAGAACGGCGTGCGCGAGAAGTCCGAGAGGTTCGAAGGCGTGATGGGGAACCTCTCGCGGCGACACGTCGAGACGGACTCCGACCGTGCCCGTGACCACATCGAGGAGTACATGGCGACGACGACCTGTCCCGCCTGCGACGGGACGCGGCTCCGACCGGAGTCGCGGGCCGTGCTCGTCAACGGGACCGACATCACCGAAATCAACGAACTCTCCATCGGCGACGCGCTCGAATACTTCGAAGGGCTGGAGGCGGAACTGACCGAGCGCGACCGCAAGATTGCCGAGGAGATCTGCAAGGAGATTCGCGCGCGTCTCGGCTTCATGGAGGAGGTCGGGCTCGAATACCTGACGCTCGACCGCGAGGCCGCCACGCTCTCGGGCGGGGAGAGCCAGCGGATTCGGCTGGCGACGCAGGTCGGCTCCGGGCTGGTCGGGGTACTCTACGTGCTGGACGAGCCATCCATCGGGCTTCACCAGCGCGACAACGACAAGCTGCTCGACACGCTCGAAGGGTTGCGCGACCTGGGGAACACGCTCATCGTGGTCGAACACGACGAGGAGACGATGTGGCGGGCGGACAACGTCATCGACATGGGTCCCGGGCCGGGGAAGCGCGGCGGCGAAATCGTCGCCCACGGCGACGTGTCGGACATCATGGCCGAGGAGGAATCGGTCACCGGGGAGTATCTCTCCGGCGAGCGCGGGATTCCCGTGCCCGAGACGCGCCGCGAGGCCGACGGCTACCTGACGATTCGGGGCGCGCGCCAGCACAACCTCGCTGACCTCGACGTGGAGGTTCCGCTCGGCTGTTTCACGGCGATTACGGGCGTCTCCGGGTCGGGCAAGTCGACGCTGCTGCACGAGATTCTGTACAAGGGCCTTCGCAAGCGGATGAACGACAGCGACGTGAATCCGGGCGAACACGACGACATCGAGGGCATCGACCGGATTCGCGGCGTCCGGCTCATCGACCAGTCGCCCATCGGACGAACGCCGCGGTCGAACCCCGCGACCTACACCGGCGTCTTCGACCACATCCGCGAGCTGTTCGCCGAGACGAAGCTGTCGAAACAGCGCGGCTACGAGAAGGGCCGCTTCTCGTTCAACGTCAAGGGCGGCCGGTGTGAGGCCTGTGGCGGGCAGGGAACCGTCAAAATCGACATGAACTTCCTGTCGGACGTGCACGTCCCCTGCGAGGAGTGTGACGGGGCGCGCTACAACGACGAGACGCTCGACGTGACCTACAAGGGCGAGACCATCTCGGACGTGCTCGACATGGAGGTGGACGAGGCGTACGACTTCTTCGAGTCCCACAGCGGGCTGCGCCGTCGGCTTCAGCTGCTGAAGGACGTTGGTCTCGGCTACATGCGACTGGGCCAGCCGTCGACGACGCTCTCGGGCGGGGAGGCACAGCGCGTGAAGCTGGCCGAGGAACTCGGCAAACAGGACAAAGGCGAGACGCTGTATCTGCTCGACGAGCCGACGACGGGCCTCCACTCGGCCGACGAGCGCAAGCTCATCGAGGTGCTCCAGCGGCTGACCGACGATGGCAACACCGTCGCGGTCGTAGAACACGAGCTCGACCTCGTGAAGAACGCCGACCACATCATCGATCTCGGTCCGGAGGGTGGCGAACACGGCGGCGACCTCGTCGCCGAGGGAACCCCCGAGGCGGTTGCGGAAAACGACGACTCCCACACGGGTCGGTATCTGCGCGACCTGCTCCCGGGCGTCGAGCTTGAGGGACCACGCTCTGACAGTCGCCGTCACGAGCTGAAGGAGGCAGAGACGCCGGTGGCAGAGTAGTCGACCCGACTGCGAACGCTCGAAGTGGCCGAATTTCGGCTCGTGAGCCGACCAACGTTCTTAATGGGCTATCGGGCGACAGTGAGTTGTGAACCAATACGCCGTAGTGGCAGTCTTCCTCGCCGTCGCGCTCGCCGGCTGTGGCGGGTTGGTGGGCGATACGTCCACGGGACCGATCGCCGACGGGTACAACGAAACGGGCGTCGAGGACGTTTCGCTGGCCGTCCAGACCCACGCGGAAGCGGTCGCGTCGAGCCGGTACAGCTACGAGCAGACGGTCGAGACGGGCGGGACGACCGGGAGCTTCGAGATACACAGCGGCTCTTCGGGGACCATAGCGACCCAGCGTTCCTCGAACGGCGCGAGCCGGTCGGTGTGGCGTGACGCCGACAGCGCGGAGGTACGCACCCAGCGCGGTGAGCAGTCGACCTACAGCGCGCTCGCCGGTAACGTCTCCATCGCCCTCTCGGACTCACGAACCGGAAGCACGCTCCGCGCGGCCGAGCAGTTCCCGCGGACCATCATTCAGCAGGTCGCCTTCGACGCGGCGGGCGGGACGGAGTGGAACGGCGTCAGCGTGCGCGAGTACGAGACGACCGGCTTCCGCGTCGCCGGCATCAACGGCACCGTCGACGGTCAGATGCTCGTCGACGCCGAGGGCCGCGTCCGGCACATCGACATCGACCTGACCCAGACGATACAGGGACAGTCGCAGTCGGTCGCTATCGAGACGAGTCTGACCGACGTCGGCTCCGCCACTGCGAGCGAACCGGACTGGACCGGCGAGGCACCCTCCGTCTCGGTCGTCAACGAGGGCGGCGTTCTCGAAGTGACCAACACCGGGAGCGCGAGCATCAACGCGACGTTCGTGGGACTGGAGGCTGGACTCGATAGCCCGCTCGCCCCCGACGAGACGATGTACGTCGCTCCGGGGAACAGCACAGTCAGCGTGAGCCGCGAGCGACCCGACTCCGTCGAGTACAACTGGCCGCGCCCGGATATTGCGCTCCGATTCGGCACGGACCGGACGGTGACGATTGGCGCGTACTTCAGCGCGGAGTACGCCGACGAGCCGGTGACGCTGGGCGCGTAACGTCGGCTGGATAACTTAAGTTGGATGCCGTCGTTTTCTCGGGTATGAGCACGGCTGTCGATGACGAGACGATTCTCGAGGTGTTGCGGTCGAACAGCGCGCCACAGATGACGACCACCGAGGTCGCGAGCCATCTGCCGGTGACGCGCGGGACGACCCGAACCCGGCTCCAGCGACTCGTCGACGAGGGCCTCATCAACCGCGAGACGGAGGGAAACAACGTCGTCTGGTGGCTCCCCGAGCGCGAAGACGAACGGGAGGCGTGGGAGCCAGACGCCGAGGAGGAAGAAGCCGAGCCGGAGGAAACGGGCGCTGAGGAAGAAGAAGCCGAACCGGAGGAAACCGAGGCGGAAGCCGAAGAAGAGGAAGAGCCTGACGAGTCCGCGGCTGACGACGCAGAGAGTGAAGCGGGCGAGGATGAGGAGACGGACGAAGCGGGAGACGGAGCGGAAAGCGAGGATGAGGAGACCGAAATTGCGGTGACGGCGACCGAACAGTCGAAGGCCGAAGGCGAGGATGGAACCGAAGTCGAGGTCGAGGCGGTCGAGTCCGAGCCGTCGGTCGAGACACCCGACGAGGCGACCGAGACGCGAACCGCAGCGGACCGCGAGGAGGCGGCCGAACTCTCCGACGACGACGAGGGGCTGCGCGTGCTCGCCGGCGTGGCCGTCGGTCTCGTAGCCGTCATCCTGCTGCGTCGACTCCTCGGCGAGGACGAGCAGTAGGGCGGCGACTGAAAGGCATTTACTCGCGCTCGCGAACAGTGCGTATGCACGATTTCGTCGTCGTGGGTGCTGGGCCCGCCGGCTCGCGGTTCGCTCGGAGCGCGAGCGAGCGCGGTCACGACGTGCTCGTCTTCGAACAGGGAACAATCGGCGAGCCGCTGGCCTGTTCGGGCCACGTCTCGCTCGACGTGTGGGAGTACGTCCCCGACGGCGCACGCGAGGAACTGTTCCAAAACGAGATTCGGGGCGCGCGGTTCCACCTCGGCGGGCCGGACTCGCGGGCGTACCCGTTCTACCGCGACGGCCCGATTTCGAACGCGGTCGACCGCGTCGGTCTCGACCGCGCGCTCGCGCGAGCGGCGAGCGACGCGGGCGCAGACGTGCGCGACAGCCACACCGTCACCGCCGTCGATGAGGGTCGCGAGGCGGTCACCGTCACCGCGCGCGGGCCGGATGGAACAGAGAGCCACGAGGCGCGAATGGTCGTCGGCGCGGACGGCCCGCGCTCGCGCGTCCGCGAACAGTGTTCGATTCCCGAACCGGACGAGTTCCTCCACGGCGTCCTCGGCTTCGATCCCGAGCCGGACCACGAGGCGTTCGTCGACGTACACCTGACCGTGCCGGGGTTCTTCGCGTGGCGGATTCCGCGGGGCGAGGACGGCGTCGAGTACGGGCTGGCCGTCTCGCCGGGCGACGACCTCAACGCCCGGTTCGACCGGCTTACCGCCGGTTACGACGCGACCATCGACCGCCGGTGTTCCGGGCTGATTCCGGTCGGTCCCGCCTCGCGGACCATCGGTCGCCGGTCGCTACTCGTCGGTGACGCCGCCGGCCAGACGAAGCCGTTCACCGGTGGCGGCATCCTCTACGGGATGCGCAGCGCCGACCACGCCGCCCGTACCGTCGACCCGACCGACCCGGCGACGCTCTCCGAGTACGAGTCGGCGTGGCGCGAGGAACTGGGGACCGAGATTCGGCTGGGTCACGCCGTTCGGGCCGGCTACTCGGTGCCCGCACCGCTCCAGCGGCTCGGACTCCGGGCGTTCTCCGGCGAAATCGGCGTCCACATGGACGAGCCGTCGAGTCTCTTCTCCCGCGAGCAGCTGCGTGCGATGTTTTGACGCGGACGCAGAAAGCCTATGACGGACTCCCGACTCGCAGGGAGTATGTCCGAGGAACTGGTCGCGGAAAGCGACGCGCCGGTCACGCCCGACCGAATCGCCGACGACCTCCGGGCGTTGGGCGTCGAGACCGACGACACGCTGTTCGTCCACTCGTCGCTCTCCGCACTCGGATGGGTGCCCGGCCGCGCGCAGGGTGCAGTCGAGGGGCTTCGCCGTGCCGTTTCCGAGGGGACCATCGTCGTACCCACCCACTCGACGGACCTCTCTGACCCGAGCGAGTGGGAGAATCCGCCCGTCCCGGAGCCGTGGTACGGCCCGATTCGGGCGGCGACGCCCGCGTATCGTCCGGACGCGACGCCGACGCGCGGGATGGGCGCGATTGCCGACTGTCTGCGGAGCTACGACGACGCAGTGCGGAGTGCCCACCCGCTCTACTCCGTTGCCGCGCTCGGGCCTGACGCAGACCGAATCACCAACGACCACCCGCTCGAAGACGGGATGGGACCGGAGTCGCCGCTCGCAACCGTGCGCAACCTCGGCGGCCGAGTGCTCATGTTCGGCTGCGACTGGGGGCGAAACACCTCGCTCCATCTCGCGGAACAGCTCGCCGACATCGACGCCGGGCGCGTCGAGGCCGGCGCGCCGATTACCGTCGACGGTCGACGGGAGTGGGTCACGTTCACCGAACCCGACTACGACGACAGCGACTTCGCGGCCTGCGGCGAGGCGTTCGTGGAGGCGCGACCCGAGGACACGGCGACGGGGACGGTCGGCAACGCCGACGCCGTGCTGTTCGACCAGCCGTCGCTCCTCGAGTTCGCGACCGAGTGGCTCGAAGTGAACCGTTAGACCCAGACGCCGAGCGCGAGAAACAAGCCGCCGAGCGCGAGGACCGGGAGACAGTGGCCGACGCCCCACGCGAGCCCGGCGGTGACGGGTCGGTCGTCGTCCTCGACGAGGGTGGCGACGGCGGCGACGTGGTCGGCCTCGAACGTGTGTCGCACGCCGAACAGCCCGCCGACGAGGAAGGGGAGTTCGAGCATACCCCGACCACTCGGCCGCCGAGGAAAGCGCTGTCCATCCGGGCGAAACACCGAACAGCCGGCCCTCCGAAGGGCGGGTATGGACGCACTCGTGTTGTGTGGCGGCGAGGGGACGCGGCTCGACGCTGGCGAGAAGCCGCTGTACGAGGTCGGCGGCGAGCCGATGGTTGGGCGCGTGCTCGACGCGCTCGACGCCTCGGGCGTCGATACCGTCTACGCCGCCGTCACGCCACAGACACCCGAGACCCGCGCGTACGTCCGCGACCGCGCGACCGTCATCGACACCGCGGGCAAGGGGTACGTCGCCGACCTCGGAGCTGCCCTCGAAACGGTGGGGACACCCGCCGTCACTGCTGCCGCCGACCTCCCCCTGCTCGCGGCAGAACACGTCGACAGCCTGCTGGACCGCGACCGCTCAACGAGCGTCTGCGTGCCGACGCGGCTCCAGCGTGCGCTCGACGTGTGCCCGGACCGGACACACACCGTCGAGGGCCGGGAACTGTCGCCGTCGGGACTGAACCTCGTCGGTGACGGGGCAGACCGAATCGACCGCCGGTGGGACGCCCGGCTGGCCGTGAACGTGAACTACGCGAGCGACGCGACCGTCGCGGAGCGGCTCTGCTGATGGACCCCGACAGCGTCGATTCGGTCGGGCGGGTCCCCCACGGCTCCAGCGACGACCCCGACGTGCTCGACTTCTCGGCCAACGTCAACACCCGCGTACCCGACAGGGCGCGCGCAGCCTACAACGACGCCTTCGCCGAATCTCGCTCGTACCCTCCCGACGACTATCCCAACTTCCGGGCCGCCGCCGCCGAGTACGTCGGCTGTGCGCACGAGCAGATCGTCCCGACCGCCGGCGGGTTGGCCGCGCTCCGGCTCGCAATTGCGACGGCGATACGACCGGGCGAGTCGGCGCTCGTCCCGTACCCGAGCTTCGGGGAGTACGCCCGCGAAGTCGAGTTACAGGGCGGCGAGCCGACGCTCGTTCCCCACGACGCCCTGCTCGACCGCGACCCCGAACCTCACGCGCTCGCGGTCGTCTGTAACCCGAACAATCCGACCGGCGACAGCTACGACGCCGACCGGCTCCGCGAGTTCGCAGTCCGGTGTCGGAAACGCGACACACTCCTCGTCGCCGACGAGGCGTTTCTCGGCTTCACCGACGAGCCGTCGCTCGCTGGCGAACCGGGGGTTGTCGTCGCGCGCTCGCTGACGAAGCTGTTCGGCTTCCCGGGGCTTCGGGCAGGGTTCGCCGTCGACGGACGGGAGTCGGGGCGATTGGAAACGGCACGCCGGGCGTGGTCGCTCGGCTGGCCCGCCGCCCGCGTCGGCACCGTCTCGATGCGCGATACGGCGTTCATCCGGGAGACGCGCGAGCGCGTGGCCCGCGAACGTGCCTTCCTCGAACGCGCACTCGCGACGGAGTTCACCGTCACGCCGAGCGATTCCCCCTTCCTGCTCGTGGAGGTTCCCGACCACGAACGGCTCATCGAGCGGGCGCGCGAGTCGGGTGTCGTTGTTCGCGACGCCACTACCTTCCGGGGAATTGACTCACACGTTCGGGTGGCGGTACGCGAACGCGAGGAGAACGAACGACTGCTCGCCGCACTCGGAGTCGATGTATCGGAGTGACCACCGGGCGGGCGTCTGTCGGCTTCACGGGCCGGCGACGCGGTGGCTGTCGGCCGGCTTCGACGGCGGCTACACCGAAGGGGAGGTGGCGTACAACGTCACCGTCCCGGAGGGGTTCGACCGGACCGACCTCGCGACCTACGCTCGCGAGCGCCGCCGCGAGGCCGAATTCGGCGACGGCCCGACCCTGCTGACTGGGGTGGAACAGCAGCACGCGAGAGGGGCGCGACTCGACTCCGTTACGGCAATCGCGACGGCCGGCGTATCGAACCCGGCCGGGTTGCCGATGGACCTCGACGACGGGCCGACGGAGCCGACGGAGCCGAAATCCGGTGACAGGCCGCCGAAACCCGGAACCGTGAACGTCCTGTTGGCGACGACGCGACGGCTCCCGGACGGCGCGCTCGCCAGCCTGCTCGCGCTCGTCGCCGAGACGAAGGCCGCCACTCTCCTCCACGAGACGGGGGTCCCGGGGACGACCTCCGATGCCGTCATCGTCGGGAGCGCACGCGACGGCGAGCGGGCACAGTTCGCAGGGAGTGCGACCGCGGTGGGCCGGGCGGCCCGCGCCTGTGTGCGCGAGGCGGTGCGTGGAAGTCTCGCCTCCCGGTACGCCGACCGGTCGCTCCCCGAATCGGTCGCCGATGCGGCGTACGGCGTCGAGACGACGGTGCGGGCGGACGTGTTCGAGCCGAGCGATACGCCGAAGTAGGCGGCCCGCCTGCTCGGAGTGTGCCCGTTACGTTCGATCTGTTCGGCACGCTCGTCGACGCTGCCCGGCCGGCCGACCCCGCGGCGGCCGTGGCGCGCGAACTCCGCGAGCGCGGCGTCTCGGTCCCCGACGACTGGGCCGACGCCTACGCCGAACCACACGTCGATGCGCCCGAAGGAGCCGAGGTGCCGCTACACGCACACGTCGCCCGTGCGCTCGACTCGCGTGGCGTCTCGGCCCCCGACAACGCCGCTCGTCGCGCCGTCACCGCCGCCTTCGAACCCGACGTGACGGCCGGCGAGGGTGCGCGTGCGGCCGTCGAGCGTGCCCGCGAGCGCGGTCCCGTCGGCCTGCTTTCGAACTGTTCGGTCCCGGAACTCGCCCGCCGGAGTCTCCTGTCTGCCGACCTGCGATGGCTGAACGACGACCGCGACCCGCTGTTCGACGTGGTCGTGACGAGTCTCTCCTGTGGCTGGCGAAAGCCCGACCGGCGCGCATTCGAGGCGGTCGCGCGCCAACTCGACTGTGAGGTGCGCGAACTAACCCACGTCGGTGACAGCGATGCCGACGCCGGTATCGAGGCGGCCGGCGGCAGGTTCGTCGACGTGCGCGAGCGACCGCTGGAGGCGCTGTTCCGATGAGTCTCGCCGCCGCGGGCGCTGTCGTGCTCGCCGCCCTGCTCGACCGGCTGGTCGGCGAGCCGCCGAACCGCGTCCACCCGGTCGCGCTCCTCGGGCGAGCGATTGCTCCCCTCGACCGGGCGTGGAACAGCCCCGCCGAGATGGGTCTCTCCATCGCAATCGTGCTCCCGGTGCTCGTCGGCGCGGGCGTCGGGGCAGTCGTGGCCGTGGTAGTCTCCCTGTCGGTACCCGCGGCGACTGTCGTGGCCGGTCTCGTGCTCTTCTCGGCGACGAGCCTCCGGATGTTGTTGGCCGAGGCGCGCGCCGTCGAGCGCCTGCTCGGAGAGGACATCGACGCCGCGCGCGACCGGCTTCGGTCGCTGGCGGGCCGAGACAGCTCCGACCTCGACGCGAGTGAGATTCGCTCTGCTGCCATCGAGAGCATCGCCGAGAACCTCGCCGACGGGCTGGTCGCGCCACTGCTCGCGTTCGCGCTCGGCGCGCTCGTCTCGCTGCCCGTGGCGGCCGGTGCGGCCGCGTTCGTCAAGACCGTCAACACGCTGGACTCGATGCTCGGCTACCCGGACAAGCGCCACGGCACGGCCAGCGCATGCCTCGACGACATCGTGATGTGGGTCCCGGCGCGGCTGTCGGCGCTCGCACTCGCGGTCGCGGCCGTCGACCCCGAGACGCCGTGGCGCGCGCGCGGCTGGGTCGATCGCGTCCCCTCGCCCAACTCCGGGTGGCCGATGGGGACGGTCGCCTCGGCGCTCGCCGTTCGACTCGAAAAGCCGGGGGTGTACGTCCTCAACGACGTGGCCCGGACGCCCGAATCGGCCGATGTTGACCGGGCGATTCGGCTCGTCTCGCGGGCCGGCTGGCTCGTGTGGGGGCTGGCCGCGTTCCTGCTCGCGTACGCGGGGTGGCTCTGATGGGCACACTCCGCGGTGCAGTCGGCTTTCTGACCCGGATTCCGGTCAGCGCCGACGGGGACGACTGGGACGCCTTCGCTCGCGCGCCGTGGGCCTTTCCCGTCGTCGGCTGGCTCGTCGGCGGGCTGGCGGCGCTCGCGCTTTTTGTTCCCACGCTGGGCGTCCCGTTCGCGTATCTCGTCGCACTCGTGCTCGTGACGGGGGTGAACCACTTCGACGGACTAGCCGACCTCGGTGACGCGATGGTCGTCCACGGGGACAGCGAGCGACGGCGCGCGGTGTTGAAAGACAGCGAGGTCGGCGTCGGCGCGGTGCTCGCGCTCGGGGTCGCACTCGTCGGGTTGGCCCTCGCCGGATTGGGACTGGCACGGCTCCCGCTCCGGACGGGAGTGACAGTCGTCCTCGCGAGCGAGGTCGGTGCGAAGCTGGCGATGGCAGCACTCGCGTGCACCGGGCGCGCGAGCCACGAGGGATTCGCGAGCGCGTTCACGGAACAATGCGACCCCACGGATATGGTTGGACCGCTCGTCGTCGCGGTGCCGGCGGTCGGTCTCGCCGCGTTCGGTGGACTCGCGGTGCCGGCCGCACTCGCCGCGCCGCCCGCGGTCGCGTGGTGGCTCCGTCGGTGGGCAGACGAGAAACTGGGGGGCGTCAACGGTGACGTGTTCGGCGCGACGAACGAACTCGGGCGGCTAGCCGGGCTGTACGCCGGTCTGCTTCTCGTTTAGAGGGTCTTCTCGTCGCGCACGGCCTCGGAGTCGATATCGCTCGCGGCGTCGATGCCCGCAAGCCCCATCGTGAGGTCGAGTTGCGAGAGCGTGTTGCGGAGGACCTGCTCAACGCCGTCCTGGCCGGAGTGGGCCAGTCCGTAGACGAACGGGCGACCGAGCATCACCGAGTCGGCCCCGAGCGCGAGGGCTTTGAACGCGTGCTCGCCGCGGCGGATGCCCGAGTCGAACAGCACCGTCGTCTCGTCGCCGACCTCCTCGACGATCTCCGGGAGCGCTTCGATTGCGGAGATGGAGCCGTCGATTTGGCGGCCGCCGTGAGTGGAGACCTGCACGCCCGCCGCGCCCGCCTCGACCGCCTTGCGCGCGTCTTCGGGATGGAGAATTCCCTTGATGATGACCGGCAGGTCGGTTCGTTCGAAGACGAACTCCAGGTCGTCCCACGTGAGCGAGGCGTCGCCGAAGACGGAGAGGAAGCGGTCGACGGCGGCCTCGGGGTCCTCTTCCGGCGGCTCGTCGAGCGACTCCCGGAACGCCGGGTCCGAGAAGTAGTTGCCCATGCCCTCGCCGTCGAGGAACGGGTAATACCCCTTCGAGAGGAGCCGTTCGCGCCAGCCGAGCGTCGGCGCGTCGACGGTGAGCACGATGGCCTCGTAGCCGGCCTCCTCGGCGCGGTCGAGGAACGACGCCGCCACGTCACGGTCTGCAGACCAGTAGTACTGGAACCACTTCGGCGTGTCACCGAGGGCGTCCGCCACCTCTTCCATCGACCGGGTGGAGAGCGACGAGAGGACGAACGGCACGTCGAGGTCGGCGGCGGCGCGTGCCGTCGCGAGTTCTCCCTCCTCGTGGACGAGTCCCTGCACCCCGAGCGGGGTAATCATCAGCGGGTAGGCGTGTTCCTCACCGAGGACGTCGACCGAGAGGTCTCGGTCGGCGACGCCACGTAACATTCGGGGGACGATGCGCCAGCGCGAGAACTCCTTGTTGCGCTCGAAGGTCTCTTCGGTGCCGGCCCCGCCGTGGATGTACGCCTGCGCCTGCCACGACATCCGTTCTGTGGCCTCCTCGCGCAGCGTCTCGAAGGAGACGGGGAAGTCGGGCGTCTCGCCGTCGAACATCCCGCGTCGGTACACCTCGCGAATCTGTTTCACGCCGAACTGCTCGCCGTGGGTGTCGTCGTCTGACATACAGGGGGTGGCGGGGCCGGCGGCATAACTCTACGGCTCGCCGCGAACGGAAACGGGAAGGAGCGTGAGAGGTCGCGCACGGACCTCCGTTCGGGGCTGAATACGGCCGCAGTATAGCTGTTTCGCCGCGTCCGACGACCGTTCGCCGCCCGTCGTCGCTGCGTCCGACGCTCAGTACTCGGTGCCGCGGCGCGCCCGAATCCCGGCGTCGAACGGATGAGTCACCTTCCGAACGTTGGAGACGAGGTCGGCGACGCCCTCCAGATACGCCGGCGAGGAGTGTGAGCCGGTGAGTACGAGTTCGAGCGACTCGGGCTTTGACTCCACGAACTCGACGACCGCGTCCGACGAGACGAGGTCGCGGTCGACGGCGTACAGCAGTTCGTCCACGATGAGCATGTGGACCCCCTCGTCGGCGGGGCCATCGGGGTCGAATGGCGTCGTGAGGTCGGCCTCGCGACATGCCGCCACGACCTCGCGAGCGCGCTCGAAGCCGGCTGCGGCCTCCGCTTCGTGGTCGCGGTCGTCGCTTCCGTCGTTGAGCGCGTGCCAGCCGTAGTGGCCGAGGTTCTCGTAGCTGTAGCCGGGGAGGGCGGCGATGGCGTTGTACTCGCCGCGAGTCGACTCGACGCTGTCTGCGCCACCTTTCATTAACTGGAGCAGATGGACGCGGTAGCCGTGACCGGCCGCGCGCATCCCCATCCCGAGGGCGGCGGTCGTCTTCCCCTTCCCGTCACCCCACCACGCCTGCGTACAGCCGAAGTCGTCGGGCGCGCTCGGCTCGATTGGCTCCGCGGTCGGCGTCTCTCCACCGGCAGGTGTCCGGTCGTGCATACCGGCGGGTGGAGTCTCCCGCTCAAAGTCGTGTCGTCACTCCACGAACTCGACGCCGGTGAACTCGAAGCGTGCCCCGCCCGACTCGCTGTCCGTGAGCGACACTGTCCAGTCGTGTGCCTCGGCGATAGAGCGGACGATGGCGAGCCCGAAGCCGGTGCCGTCGCCGCCGGAGTGGCCGAACTCGAACACCTGGTCGCGCTCGTCGGCGGGCACGCCCGGCCCGTCGTCGGCGACGTAGAAGCCGGTCGGGAGCCACCGCCACCGACGCTCCCAGCCGGTCGGGAAGCGCAGCCGGCGGGCACTCGTCGCTGAGAACGTAATCGTCGGCACCAGCCGCGAACAGGTCACTCGCGAAGGAAGCGTCCCCCTCGTCGGCGTAGACCACGACCGACACGTCCTGTCGACACAACGAGAGCGTCTCCTCGGGTGAGATTGCCGGCCCGACGACGAGCGCGGCTGCACCGGGCAGCCGCTCGCGGGCATCCGCCGGCGTCGCGACTGTCTCCACCGTGTAGCCGGCAGCCGACAGCGCGTCCCCAACCGCCCCGTCGTACGCCTGACCGAGGCAGATCACCCGGGCTGTCACACTGTACTGTGGAACCCATCCCAATTTAAAACGTGTGTCAAACCAGACGGCAGTCAAGACGAGTCGGCGACCAACGGGGCGGTCAAGAAGACGGGAGACAAGTTTCAGCTACGGAAATCGCCCGACGGCGACGGACACCGTTCGTCTCCTCGTTCCACTCACGATTTTCGGGGGTCGAGCAACCGCCGAAATCGCACGACAGCGTGGGAACTGTCGGATGCCCTGATACGGCGTGAGAAGTAGTCCGCCCTCCCCGATTTGAACGGGGGACAAGTCGATCTACAGTCGACTGCTCTACCAGTCTGAGCTAAGGGCGGGCGTACCAGAATCCAGTCGGGTGTCGGACTTAACCGTTATCATCGGACGCCGGATGACGGTTGACAGACGGAGGTGAGACGGCTGTCAGACACGCGGGAAGATTGAAATACCGCGCCACACAAGCAGAGACGACTGATGAGTAAGATAACGTTCCGGGCGGACGACGAACTCGTCCGACAGCTCGACGAGTTCGACGCCTCGAAGAGCGAGGTGATGCGCGAGGCGCTGCGCGAGTATCTCGACGAGCCCGGAACGTCGGATACGGAGCCGACCCCGGAGTCGGGGACGGTCGACGCGATGCTCGCAGACCGCATCGATACGCTCATCGAGGAACGGCTCGGTGGCGTCCGACGCTCTCCACAGGACGTAAACGTCAATATCACGCTCGAAGGGGCTGCAAACGCCGTCGAGGCCGACGCGTCGACGGACGGTGAGACGCGTAAGACAGAGGACGCGCCGGACGCAAACGCGCCGGAATCGGAGCCGGAGACGTGCAAACAGTGTGGCGACGAACTGCCGCCGTCTGCCGTTTACTGCGCCAACTGTGGAGAGAAAGCCACCCACCGCGTGTTCTGTGAGTGTGGCGACGAACTCCGCTCGGACTGGGCGTTCTGTCCCGCCTGCGGCCGTCGGACGACCGCCGCAGACGTGTTGAACGACTCGTAAGACACCGTAATCGCGCGTTTCGTCGCCGTATACGCCGATTCCCTATTCTTGTCTTACGCACCATGCAAACATTTATAACCCCACAGTCTGTGCATACGGTTGCGTAAGACGGTCGTCTTACAGAACGGGCGGGGTCGGACGTACCCCAGCGCTGTCGGGCGTTTCCGGGCTGTAAACGTGTTGCGGGTGTGCACCGCACGCCGTCTTACTCAGGGAATACAACAATGGAGCGTGTGACACTACGAATTCCGGAACAGCAGATCGCCGGCGTCGAACAGATGGTCGATACGGGAGAGTTCCCGAATCGCAGCGAAGCGATTCGCTCGGCCGTCCGTGAGATGCTGAATGAACAGGAAGACCACGAGGACGAGACGCGCCCGTGGGCGAAGGTCTGATGCAAGACCTCGTCAACTCCGCGTTGGAGAACGCAGAGGCAGAAAACCGCGACCTCTCGGAGGCGGGCAACGACGTCGACGGCTTCGGCGACCCGCGAATCGCCATCATCGGCTGTGGTGGCGCGGGCAACAACACCGTCAACCGACTGTACAACATCGGCGTCAACGGTGCCGACACTATCGCTATCAACACCGACAAACAGCACCTGCAGATGATCGAAGCCGACACCAAGATTCTGGTCGGCAAGTCTCTCACCGAGGGACTCGGTGCCGGTGGTGAGCCGTCGGTCGGTGCCCGCGCCACGGAGATGGCACAGGGCACGATTAAGGAGGTCCTCGGCGACGCGGACCTCGTCTTCGTCACCGCGGGCATGGGTGGCGGAACCGGGACCGGTGCTGCGCCGGTCGTCTCGAAAATCGCCAAAGAGCAGGGCGCTATCGTCGTCGGGATGGTCTCGACGCCGTTCAACGTCGAGCGCGCCCGCACGGTGAAAGCCGAGGAAGGACTAGAGAAGCTCCGCAACGAGGCGGACTCCATTATCGTCCTCGACAACAACCGTCTGCTGGATTACGTGCCGAACCTTCCCATCGGGAAGGCGTTCTCGGTGATGGACCAGATCATCGCCGAGACGGTGAAGGGCATCTCGGAGACCATCACCCAGCCGTCGCTCATCAACCTCGACTACGCCGACATGACCTCTATCATGGGACAAGGCGGGGTCGCGGTCATGCTCGTCGGCGAGACGCAGGATAAGAACAAGACGCAGGAAGTGGTGAAAGACGCGATGAACCACCCGCTGCTCGACGTGGATTATCGCGGCGCGACGGGCGGGCTCGTCCACATCACCGGCGGTCCGGACCTCACGCTCAAAGAGGCCGAGGGAATCGCTCAGAACATCACCGAGCGACTCGAAGCCAACGCGAACGTCATCTGGGGCGCGCGCATCGAGGACGAGTACAAGGGGAAGGTGCGCGTCATGGCCATCATGACGGGCGTTCAGTCGGCCCAGATTCTCGGCCCGTCGACGCAAAAGCAGGCCGACGCCTCGCGCGAGGCCATCGACGCCGATGTGGACGGCATCAACGAGGTCGACTCCGACATCTCGCGGGCGACGGAGTCGTCCGGCTCGGAGTTCGGTACCGGTCACACGGACGGCGGCGAGTCCCCGACCGAGACGAACAACGGTCTCGACGTTATCCGATAAATCAGATATCGTATCTGACTTTTTGCGGTGCTGTCTTGCGTTTTGAGCAGTAACTGTGCGCGTATTTATTCTGACATAGTTGGTGAGTCAGAACAGACAAGTCGCGTATTACACGTGGCAGACACGCGTATGACGCGCGGCAGCCACAGGGCAGACGCTACCGCGCGGGAACCTCGCCGTCAACCGCCTCGACCAGGTAGCACTTGCGACACACGTCGCGGTCGGTCGGCGCGCCACAGCGGTCACACTCCCCGAGGTCGTCGACGCCGTCGCGCAGCGAGTCGGCCGCGCTCTCGGCGAGCTGTTCGTAGCCGGCCATGATGGAGTGGCGCGTTCCCGGGTGATTCGATTCGAGCTTCAACAGGAGTTCCTGAATCTCACCGCGATACGCCTCGCTCGCGTGTGGACACTCGGTGATGTGGGCGGGCAGATTCTCGACGTGCGCGTAGAGCGCGACTTCTTTCTCCGGTACGTCGCGCAGCGGCTTCGCTCGCGGGACGAACGTCTCCTGGGTCTCGCGGTCGTCGAAGCCGCCCAGGGAGGCGTCGAAGTGTTTCGCAATCTGGCGGGGGTTCCCTTCGAGGAAGTTCATCAGGGCAGTCTGGGCCTCGTCGTCGAGGTTATGGCCCGTCAGCAGCTTGTCCGCGCCCAGTTCGTCAGCGTACCGTTCGAGGATGTCCCGGCGGAACACGCCACAGTACGCGCAGGGAGCCATTCCCTCGGGGTCCTCTTCGGCCACGTCGTCCATCTGGACCCCGAACTCCTCTTCGTAGGTGACGAGTTCGTGGCGAAGCTCGAGGTCGTCGGCGAGTTCGACACAGGCGTCGACGCTCTCGTCGCGGTACCCCTCGATGCCTTCGTGGATCGTCAGCCCGATGAGTTCGATACGCGGGTCCTGCTCGAAGGTGTCGTGGAGAATCTTCGTGAGGACGACGCTGTCTTTCCCGCCGGAGAGACCGATGACCCACGTGTCCGGGTCCTCGGGCGTGGCGTCGTCGGGGACAACTCCGTCCTCGCGGATGCGCTTGCGGACGCGCTTCTCGACCGACTGGGTGAAACACCCCTCGCAGAGATGCAAGCCAGAGTAGGCGAGATGCGTGACCGCGTCCGTCCCGCACTTATCGCAGTCCATACGCAGGATTCGTCGCGAACCGATTACGGCTTTCGCTCACTCCCCAGCGCGTCCGGCCCGGATTCGAGGGCCGCCCGCACTGTCTCGATGTGTTCGCCGCGACACCGCGAGGCGAACAGTTCGTGCCCGCCGTCGTAGGCGACCCGATGGGATTCGGGGACGCGCTCCTCGATTTCGCCCGCGCTGAGACCCCGTCGGTCGGCGAGTAGAACACGCTCGCGCGCTCGGCGTCAAACGGCAGCAGCCGTTGTTGGGCACAAGACGCCTCCCGCAGGAACGTCGGCGCGGCTCGGCTCGGATTCTCGGCGTAGCGCTCGTCCGTCGTTAGCTCGCCCAGTTCCGCCTTCTCGATGCCCGCGGGCAGAATCGGCGTCGCAATCGGTAGCCGCATCGCCAGCGAGACGACCGGGTTGCCGAGGTCGTCGCCGTCGCCGAAGGTCGCAGTGCGCATATCCGGGCCACGGCGGGTCGTCGCTTGTATCCTCGGGCGCAAGCGGTTTGTCCGACACCGCCTACCTCCGGGTATGACAGACGTGACCGCCGGCATCGACCGCGAGCGGGCCGTCGCGACCATCGAGCGCATGCTCGACCGCGCGAGTGACCCCCTACCCGTGCCGCTGCGCGAGATCTGGGTCGCCGGCGACATCGTCGTCGGACTCGACCCCGTCCCGCGCGTCGATATCTACCTCACCAAGGACCTGCTGTTCAAGGACAGCCCCGAACGCGAAGCCGAGTTCGAGGAACGCCACGGCGTCGCGGGCGTCGGCAAGAGCGTCCGCGCGGAGTGGGCCGAGGAGCATCCAGACCGGCTTCGCGCCGACGACTCGGGCTACGTCGACCCCGCCGCCTGTCTCGTCGCGCATCTACTACCCGACACCGACGACCTCCCGATTCGCGTGACGGTCTCGAACACCGGCTTTGAGCGCGCCGTCCCCAAGCGTCTCGGAAAGTTCGACGACGGGGACGACACGCTCCCGCTGGACCCGCGGGCCGCCCTGCTGTGGGCCGACGAGGGCGACGGCGGGACGGTCAGTGCGTCTGCACTCGAAAAGCTTCGCGACAACGAGTTCGTCTTCGCCACGCTGGAGCAGGCGCTCGCAATGGTGGACGACGACGCCGATACAGAGGCCGCGGCCGACGCAATTGAGACGTTCGATACGGACGGGCGAACAATCGAGAGCGACGTGGTGTAGGGGGTCGCTCCCGCTCGTTCGTGTCCAAACTCACTTCGCTCGTTTGGACTACTCCGCGTGTCGCTCGCGCTGCTCGCTCCCGCGTCGTTTCTGTTCAGCCTCACTTCGTTCGGCTGAACTACTCCGCGTGTCGCTTGCGGCGCTCGCTCCCGCGTCGTTTCGACGCCTCGTGTTACTCGGCGTCGCTCTCCTCAAACACGAACGTCCCGTCCGTCTGGATGCGCTCGCCGTCGACCTCGATGAACGAGTCCTCGCTCATGTCGACGATCATGTCGGTGTGGACGGCCGAGTCGTTGCGCTCGTTTTCCTCGCTGACGGTGTCCTCGTAGGCCATTCCGATGGCCATGTGGACGGTGTCGCCCATCTTCTCGTCGAACAGCATGTTGTAGGTGAACTCGTCGATATCGCGGTTCATCCCGATACCGAGTTCACCAAGGCGTTTGGCTCCCTCGTCGGTTTCGAGCAGCGACGTGAGCATCTCCTCGTTCTTCTCGGCGTCGTGTTCGACGACCTCGCCATCTTCGAAGACGAGTCGGGCACCGAGCACCTCGCGGCCGTGGACCATCACCGGCTTGTCGAACAGCACCTCGCCCTCGACGCTGTCGGCGATGGGCGCGGTGAACACCTCACCGCCCGGCATGTTGTGCTTCCCGCAGTCGTTTTTCACGATGTTGCCCTCGATGGACATGCGCACGTCCGTCGTCTCGCCGGACTTGATGTGCACCTCGTCGGCGTCCTCCAAGATGTCGACCAACTGCGACTGGTACTCCTCGACGGCGTCCCAATCTTTGTTGACGGCGCTCCAGACGAACTCCTCGTATGCTTCCGTGGACATCTCGGCCTTCTGTGCGCCCGACGGCGTCGGGAACTGCGTCCCGTTCCACCGCTTCTCGAGATACTCCTGCTGGATTGGCTTGTTCTCGGCCGACTGCTTTTGCCGGGTCTCCGGAGGCACGTCGCTCTGTTCGGACATGTTCTGTTGACCCCGGATGGACATCATCGCGTCTGCGGCCTCGATTTCGGCCAGCGCCATCTCGTTGAGTTCGATGTCCTCCTCGTCGACGGCGCGCATGTAGGCGCGACTCGCGCGGGACGAGCCCATCGAGACGGAGGTGGTGGCGCCGCGTTCAGCACACAGTTCGTTGACGGCGACGACGAGGTCCTCGGCGGCCGGCTGACCGCGGATGAGAACGTTGTCGCCCTGCTGGATTTCGGTACTGTGGTCGACGAGCACCTCGGCGTGCTCGCGGATACGGGGGTCCATACCCATCCTCGTGGGGCCAGACAGTTAGCTTCCCGCAGAAACCGGTTTCTGTTCACATCTTTATACGTCGCCGACGGCGACGTGGAACGGAACCGTCTCCCGACGTTCGTACTCGCCGGCCTGTGTCTGTTCGAGGGCTTCACGGCCCATCTCGCGCCACGCCGCGCGCAGTCGGTCGAGGGCGTCGGCGTCACCCGCGAGGTCACCTCGTTGCGTGTGAATCGCGTCACCGCGCGCCTTCCGACCCACGGCTTCGAGGTCCGCTTCCGAGTACGGCGGTGCGACCGTCTTGGTCTGGTCGCGACGGGCCGTCTGGACGTTCGTGAGTCCTGCCTGCTCGAACAGCTCGGCGAGCCGACTCCCGAGCGTTACGTCGGTGTCGACGCCGGCGATGTAGCGGTTGCGCGCCTCGCCCGCCAGCCGCGACTCGCTCGCGACTGTCGATTCGACTGTGACGGCGCTGTTGTCGGGTTCGACGGCCGCGACCGACTCGCTTGCGACGCGGGAAAGCTCAGCGAGTGCGCGCTCGGGGTCGGGGAGATTGATGAGCAGCGCCTGACAGACGACGATGTCGAAGCTGTCGTCCGGGAAGGGGAGTCGGTAAGCGTCGGCGCGCACGCCCTGTACGTCTGGCGGGAGATACGCTAACAGGTCCGGGTCGCGGTCTGCCCCGACGATGCGGGCGTCCGTTTCGTTTCCGAGAGCCGCCGCAAGTTCGCCCGTCCCGCAGCCAACGTCGAGCACGGAGCTGCGGCTGGCGAGTCGGAGGGGTTCGAGGGCGGTCCGGTCGGCCCACATCCCCTCGCGCGTGCGGTCGAGATACTCGGCGGAGAAGCGGCGCACACCACGGGTTCGATACGGTTGAAAAAAACGGCGTCGGCTCTACGCGTCGAGTTCCGTGCCACACTCGGGACAGACGAGCACCATCCCGTCGTCGCCAAACTGCATCTGCATGTTGTCGCTGTCGCCATCGGGGCACGGCTGCGGGAGTCGCACGTCGCCGCTCTCGCGGGGCGCGCCGAGCGCGATGACCGCCGCCTCGCCGTCGCCGGTGTTCTCGCTGGTCTGGTACTCGCCGGGGGCAAATCGGATGGCCTCTTCGCCGTCGAGCACGACCGACTCGCCGCCGTCGTAGCCGACGGTGAACGTCACCTCGCCCTCGACGACGTAGAAGATTTCCTCTTGATCCATGTGGGTGTGAAGCCCGCCGGACAGCCCCTCGCCCGGTTCGACGGAGTAGTGATTGATAGCGAGTCCGGTCGCGTCGAGGGCGTCGGTCAGGCCGCGCCGGTCTGCCGCTCCCATCCCGCCCGACTCAACGTCTGCCACGGAGACTTTCTCCATACGGTCAACTCGGGAGCCAGCCTCAAAAGGGTCGACCTCTCGGTTTGCTTCTGAGACGGTCCGCTGACCCGTCCGTTCACGCCTGGTGCAGTTCGCGGACTCGCTCGATGTTCCACGGGAACGATTTCCCGTCTTCCGTCGGCGTTTCGAGCGCCATCGGCACGCCGAGGTCGGCGGCGGTGTTGATGAACGCGCGCATCCCCTCGACGCCGATTTCGCCCTCGCCGATGTGGGCGTGTTCGTCCTTGTTGGTGCCACAGGCGTGTTTCGAGTCGTTGAGGTGGACGTACGAGAGCCGGTCGAGTCCGACGACGTCGTCGAACTCGGCGAACGTCGCCTCGACGCCTTCCGCGGTTGAGAGGTCGTATCCCGCGGCGAAGACGTGGGCGGTGTCGAGACAGAACTCGATGGGCTCGCTCGTCTCGTCGGCGACGGTCGCGAGATGCTCGAACTGCCCGCCGAGTTTGGTGCCCGACCCCGCGTCGGACTCGATGAGCACCGTCACGCTCTCGGGCACGTCGAGGTCATCGAGCACGGAGCCGGCGTTCGCCAGGCCACCCTCTACGCCCGCGCCGGTGTGTGCCCCGAGGTGGACGTTCACGTACGGGATTCCGAGGCGGTCGGCCACGTCGACCTCCTCCTGCATCGACTCCAGTGATTTCCGGCGGAGGTCGTCTTTCGGCGTACAGAGGTTGACGAGATAGGAACTGTGGATGACCCACGGGCGCACGTCGTTTTCCTCCGCGAGGTCGCGAAACTGCGTCGCGGCTTCGTCGTCGACGTCCGGCGACTGCCACACCTGCGGCGAGTGGGAGAAGATTTGCCCGCAGTTGCCGCCGTAGTCGACCTGCTGGTGGACGGCGTTCGCCGGCCCGTCGTACGGACCCGCGCTCTTCGCGATTGAGGTGTGTGCCCCGATTCGGATGTCGTCTGCGCTCATGGTCGTGGTCGGGTGTCGGACATGAAAAGTGGTCTTATTTGGCCGGCTCTGGTGGTGTGTCCGGTTTCGACTTTGTTGTCGTTGTTTGGCTTCGGGGAGGGCACTGTGCTGGTGGACTCAGCTTCAGCAACACCGACACCGCTCTCGTTGCTTGGCACCGGGGAAACGATACCGCGACCGCTGGCGGTCAAGTCGCGCCACGAGGGCGCGACGGACCGCGCCAACCCTCCCCCGGACCGCACACGCTCGCACAGCGAGCGGTGCGGTAGGCCACCGCCTCGGTTGCCCGATCAAGCAACGCAGTGCGGTGGCGTGAGCCGGCGCGCCTCGTGCGCGCCCGTCGTCGCGAGGTCGTCGCGAGGGCACCGAGCGACGGTTTGTCAGCGCTTGCTCTGACAGTGGACGAGTGAGTGGAACGAACGAGTCGGCTGGGGAGGCGTGTGGGCTGTTGCCGTGGGTGGACTGAAAGGGGCGTTCCGGCTATTCACAACAGAGCAATCACCAGACGATACGCCCGGGGATTTCAAGCCGTGCTCACCAACGTAGCCAAAATCAGCGAGAAACACACTCAAACGATAGCAAAAACCTAGGTCGTGGGGTCGTCGCGGTGTCGCGTCCACGCCTCGGACCCGTACTTCTCCCGGGCGCGCCGTTCGGCAAACGCCACCTCGTCGTCCGACCACTCCCCCGTCTCGGCACCGGCCCACTCGGCGAGCGCCTCCTCCAGCGCCGCCACCACGTCCGACCGCGACAGCTCCGGGCGAAGCTCCTCAATGCTCGTCACCCGGCCCTCGAACTCGGTGGGCGACACATCCTCGGCAAAACACCGCAGGTGGCGCTCCGGGTCACTCCGGAAGGAGATCGAGCCGTGTTGGATGACCGCGTCCTTCCGGCGATACTGGGCGTTGCCCGACAGCTTCCGGCCGTCGCCGGCGACGATATCGTGGGCCGGGTGGAGCGCGCGGAGATAACAGGCCGGCTCGTGGATGGCCGGCTGCTCCTCGTCGGCAAAGTGTGCGTCGATACCGAGCGCATCGAAGGCGGAAAAGAGGGGCTGACAGAACCGCTCGTACGTCTCCATCAGGTCGCCCGGAACCTCGTCGGCGGGGGCGATAATCGAGTAGGAGATGTCGCCGTGGGTGTCGTGGTAGATGCCGCCGCCGCCGGTGTTGCGCCGAATCACGTCGATTCCGGCCCGTTCGCAGGCGTCCCAGTCGACGCTCTCGGGAGCCTGTCGGTAGCCGAGCGAGAGCGTACTGGGTTGCCACTGATACAGCCGAACGGTCCGGGGACCACCCGTCGCGGCGGTCCGGGCGGCGGCCTCGTCGTAGGCCATCGCCTCACCGCCCAGCAGGGTCTGCTCGCGGAGCAGTCGCCACTCCGCGCTCATTCGACGAAGGTCTGGTCGTGGAGGCGGTCGGTGACCTCATCGAGTAGGGTCTTCAGATTGACCGTGTCCTCGCGGTTGTAGGAGACAAGCGTCTCCAGCGAGCCGTCCTTGCCGCGCTCGTGTTCGCGCCACAGTCGGACGGCGTCGCGCCCGGAGATGTCGGGGCGGTCGCGCTCGATTCCCACCTCCGGTTCGATGGCCTTCAGCCCGCCGGACAGGCCCACCTTCTTCGCGGCGTACATCGCGTCGATGTGGGGCGTGTCGATGTCGAGGTCGAACGACTCCTCGAGGAAGGGCACGTCGAAGGAGGCCCCGTTGAACGTGACGAGCAGGGAGCCGTCCAACTGCTCGCGGAGGTTCCCGGCGGTGAGGTCGTCGCCGCGGACGAGGGTCGTGGTGTCGCCGTCGCGGTGGAAGGAGACGGTCGTCACGTCGTCGCGCCCGGGCGAAAGCCCGGTCGTCTCGATATCGAAGAAGACGGTGTCATCACGGAAGTTCTCATAACAGCGCCACAGTTCACTCGACGGGAATCGCTCGCCGAAAAAGCGGCTGTCCTCACGGTCGAGGCGGTCGCGGGCGGTGTCGATGAACGCCTCGATCCGCTCGCCGGTCGTCGGACCGACGTGGCTCGGGTCGAAGCTGTCCCAGTTGGTGACGCCCGCGGCCCAGAGGTTCCGCTCCGTGGTCTCCCCGACGCCGCTGACGGGGATGAAGCTGTTCTCGATGCGCATACCGGCAGTACCCGTCCACCGGCTAACGTGTTTCGCTCGCCGCGGGCGGAGCCAGTCGCCAGCCGACGAGTCCACCGACAGCGACACTCGCGTCGAGACGGTTCACGGCGGCAGCGTCGTCGGCCTCGCACACGGCTCGACGGGCTCGGCGCTCGCGTCCGTCGTCTGCGTGAATCGCCCGGTGTAGCCGAGGATCTCGCCGGCGAGTGGGTTCGACACCTCTGCCCGCACCCGAAAGCGGTCCTCGTCGGGGAGGAATCTGTCGCGTACCTCGACGGTGGCGGCCATCGGGCCGGCGAGCGGGAGATACCGGCCGCCGGCACGGAGCCACTGCTTGCCCCCCTCCACGATGAGTTCACCGTCCGCGACGCGGGGGTGGAGTTCGCTCACGATGTGGCCGTCTCTCCCGAGGAAATCGAACAGGCGGTCGCGCGACGCATCGTAGACGGTCAGCGAGTCGAATCGCCGACGCTTCGAGTCGAAAATGAACGCGCGCTGGGTGATGAGCGCCTCCCGACCCGCCACCTCGATGCCGGCCGTCGTCACGGTGAACGGAACCGCTTCGCCCCGTTCGGGAAACAGCAGATTCCAGCGCGGCATCACGTACAGTCCGGGGAGAACGAGCGTGCCACGGGTAATATCCATCTCGCCGCGACCGACGCAGACGCGGTCGTCGGTGGAATCGAGCGCGTACCGGTCGCGCACGCGCTCGTGGAGCCGGTCGGTCTCGTCGCCGAGTTTCGCCGCGTAGACACCAGTCATTCTCGTGATGATTTCGCGGGAGCGAGCAATGAGCGTTGGGGGCTACGACACCGAGGAGCTCGACGCCCGCCCGATGAGATAGACGGCGGCGGCCCCGAACGCGAGGTCGAGAACGGTTAGGATGGCGAGTGCGGGAACGAGCGTGTTCCAGACGCCGGTGAACTGCGTCACCTCGATGACGGTCATTGTGTCGCGACCGAGCATCACCGCCCGCGCGGCGTCGATGCCGTAGGTGACGGGGTTGTACTTCGCGACGGTCTGAACCCATCCCGGCAGCGCGTCGAGGGGAAGAAACCCGGTCGACAAGAAGAGGAGGGGAAACTGCATCACGTTGGAGGCGATGATGGTCGACTCCTGATCGCGGGTGACGAGCGCAATCACGTTCGACAGCCCCATGAACCACAGCGAGAAGACGACGCCGATACCGATGATGGCGAGGGCACTCGGGATACCGCCGGCGATTGAGGCCCCAAGCAGGGTTCCGAGCACGAGGATGATACCGATCTGCACGGCGATGCGCAGCAGTTCGGCGGTCGCCTTCCCGAGGAAGACACCGCCGCGGTGCATGGGACTGGCGAGAATCTTCTCGAAGATACCCTCCTCGATATCCTCGACCAAGCCGATACCGGAGGTGACGGCCGCGGCGAGTGCCACCTGAATCGCGATGGCCGGCACGAGATACGTCTCATAGGTGATACTGCCGCCGCCGCGGTTGATTGCGCCCGTCGCCACCCCGCCGAACACCTGCGTGAACAGGACGAGGAAGATAATCGGCTGGGCGAGCGAGACGACGAGCACGAACGGATTGCGCACCGCCTTCAGATTCCAGCGCTTGAAGTTCACCCACACGTCCCACAGGAAGCCGTTGCTCATTGAGCCGCCTCCGTGAGCCCGTCCTCGTCGTCGGTGACGGCGAGGAACACGTCATCGAGCGATGGAGCGCGAACGTTGAAGCCGGTGACGGCCACGTCACCGTCGCGCAGTGCGACGAGCAGGTCCGGCCCGCGCTCGCGGGCGGTGCGGGCCGTGACAGCCACCCCGTCGTCGGTTCGCTCGACGGTGGCGTCGGCCGCGAAAAACTCCCGTGCGATATCGAGCGCGCGGTCGGTGTCGGTCTCGTCGGCGAGGTCGATATCGAGCCGTTCACCGCCGACGCGGGATTTCAGTTCGTCGGGCGAGCCGGTCTCGACAATCTGCCCGTCGAGGATGAGCGAGAGCCGGTCACACAGGTAATCCGCTTCCTCCAGATACTGCGTCGTCAGGAAGACGGTCGTCCCGCGGTCGTTGATGCGCTGGAAATACTCCCACAGGCGGTTTCGCGCCTTCGGGTCCAGCCCGGTCGTCGGCTCGTCGAGAAAGACGAGCGGCGGCTCGTGCACGAGGGCGGTCGCGGCGTCGAGTCGTTTCTTCATCCCGCCGGAGAAGCCGTCCGCGGTCTTGTCAGCAACGTCGGCGAGGTCGACCAAGTCGAGCAGGCTGTCGATTCGTTCCTCGCGTTCGCTGCCGGTGACACCGTACGCCTCGCAGGCGAACTTGATGTTCTCGCGGGCGGTGAGGTCGGTGTCGATTGCCGTCTCCTGTGCCATGTAACCGACCGACTGGCGGACGGACCGCCCCTCGGTCAGGGTGTCGTAGCCGTTGACGGTGACGCTGCCGGCCGTCGGCGTCAACAGCGTCACCAGCGTCTTGATTGTCGTCGTCTTGCCCGCGCCGTTGGCTCCGAGAAAGCCGAAGAACTCCCCTTCGGGTATCTGGAGGTCAACGCCACGGACGGCCTCGGTTCCGTCGCCGTAGGTCACCTCGACGCCGCGCGCGTCGATGGCGAGTCCGCTGGTCGCTGTCATCAGGCCTCTTTGAGCTGCCACCCGGAAAAAACAGGCGAGTGAGCCGACCTGAATCGACTTCAGTTTTCGTAGTCGAGTTCGTACTCCATCGCCCACTGGTGGAAGTGGCCGAAGGCGGGGAACAGCGCCTCGGCGCGGTCGGTGGGGCGATACTCCACGCGTGGCGGTATCTCGTCGTACGACTGCCGGTCGAGCAGTCCGCGCTCGACCAGTTCGCTCAGCCGCTGTGAGAGCGTGTCCGGTGAGATATCGAGACGGGTTTCGATATCAGAGAATCGCAGCGGCGCGTCGGCGAAGGCGAACTCGCGCAACAGCGCCATCGTGTGAGCCTTCCCGAGTAAGTCGAGCAACGACGAGACCCGCTGTTCGACCCGTTCGCGTTCGCCCGCCGACAGCGACGCCCGGCACTTCTGCGCGCGCTCGCGGTCCTGTGTGTCCATACCGCGACGTGTCGTCGACCACTCCTGAAGCTTGTGGCCCGCGAGCCGGTGCGACAGCGCCATTACTCCTACACTTCGAAGTTAGGAGTATATGTTCTCTCGCCGCCAGTAGTGTGGTATGAAACTCGCAGTGTTCGCGCGACGGGACGAACAGGAGAGCCGCTGGTGGCACAGGCACTCGACCGCGGTCACGAGGTGACGGGGTTCGCACGCGACCCGGCGGATATCACCCACGAGGACGACCGGCTGACGGTCGTGACCGGTGACGCCTACGGAGGAACCAACGTCGGGGAGGCGGTTGCCGGAGCCGACGCCGTGGTGAGCGTCCTCGGGCAGGGGAAGGAGAGTCCGGACGACCTGCTCACCGCGGCGGGCGACCACATCCTCGAAGCGATGGCCGACGCCGGCGTTGAGCGATTCATCACGCTGGTCGGGGACGGCGTCCGGGAGCCGGGCGAGTCGGTGAGTTTCGGCGGGCGGGTGATGGGGGGCTGCTGAAGCTCGTTGCGACGGAGGTGCTGGCCGACGCCGAGAGCCACGTCGACCACGTGAAGGCCAGCGACACCGACTGGACCGTCGTCCGCGCGCCCCGACTCACCGACGGTGCGTAC
>Ga0209917_1000061_pt1 | contig 38044 bp, 40 predicted proteins | sample SalPon2_C_H2O_MG_FD_185710 | JGI IMG/M metagenome (GOLD analysis project Ga0209917, IMG submission 185710) | Salt pond water microbial communities from South San Francisco under conditions of wetland restoration - Salt Pond MetaG R2_C_H2O_MG... | ecosystem: Environmental > Aquatic > Non-marine... | reverse complement strand
CGAGAGCGTCGGACGGTCGGAGTCGATACCTGTAGTTGTAATTCATCTACGAGCGTTCTTCGATGAGTTCGTCAATTTTCTCTTGGACGAACGACGAAAGATTGAGGTGGTTCTCCTCAACCCACTCGGCTTGGTCGTCTCGGATAGAGATGTTCTTTCGCGTTGCCACACCACACAATACACAAAATACACAAATAAGAGTTGCGATTGTGTGGGCCTGTGGGCCGAGCGACGAACGTGTTTGAAAACTGTGCGGCGTTGACGAGACGCGGAGCGTCTCGTTCGCGCACGAGAGCTCGCTCTCGTGAACGCTGTATCCCCTCCCTACTCACTCGCTTCGCTCGTTCGTTAAGGAAGGGGCCTTAGCGCCTCCATTCAGGTAACTGACGCGACGCTGCGACGGCCGGACACCACTTCCCGCCACACCCTCCCCAACCGATTCGCGAGTCGCCCACAGGCGACTCGCTCATCCCTCGCACGCGCTCGCGAGCCCGCCTTCGGCGCGCTCCCGAGGCGCGCGCCACCGCGCCGCTTCTCAGGTGTGCGGATCGTGGGTCGGTGTGTGGGTCGCGGGCGTTCCCGAAGGCATATATCGGCCAGCCACGACGTGTCGACGCATGGAATCCGAGGAGCCGACCGTCCCAATCGTGTGTGCAGCGTGTGAGACGGAGACGCGAGTGCCCCTCGACGGGCTCGAGGACGCCCTCTCGAGACACAACGAGAACGCACACGACGGCGAGGCCGTCGCGGAGGTCGACCCCGGGATCAAAGACCAGCTCGCAGACCTCGTCGCGAGAGACCTCGGCCTCGTCGAAGAGCCCTGAGTCACGGGCGTCACACTGACCGGCGCGTAGCCACCTGTGTCTCTCAGTCGTCCGTCCGTGCCTCTCAGTTGTCCGCCGCGTTCCGACGACCGTCGTCGGCCGCGAGCGCACCGCGTGGATGGCCCTTGTGCTGGAGGTTCCGCGTGTCGCGCCGATACGTGTCACTCGCGGGAATCGGCGTCCCGACCGCCGAGCGAGGGCGACCGGTGTAGCCGTGGCCCGTGTGCTCGGCGCAGTGAGCCATCGCGTCGTGTGCACCCTCCCAGGGGCCCGCATCACACGCCGGTGCAGTACAGACGAACACCACCTCTTTTGACATACGTGTCGGTACGTCGATGGAACGGAGACAAAAATCCCCGCGTCAAACTCTCAATACTGATAACGGATCAGTGGTCGTCGACGATCGCCGCGAGGAACCGTCGGATCCGGTCGCAGGTGACCGTCCACGTCGGGTGTGCTGCGGCCGTCTCGCGTGCGGCGCGGCTTGCCCGCGCGAGTCGTGTGGGGTTCGTCGCCAGCGGCTCGATCGCGTCGGCCACCGCGTCCGGGTCCGCGGGCGGCACGAGCGCGCCGTTCTCCGCGTTTACGACGTCGCTCGCGCCGCCGTTAGTCGACGCGATGGCGGGCAACCCGAACGCCATCCCCTCCACGTAGACGATCCCGAACGGCTCGTACCGCGAGGGGACGGCGAGAACGTGTGCGCGCTGGAGCGCCGCCCGGAGGGCCGCATCGGAGACCCGACCGGTGAACGTGACTGCCTCCGCAACGCCGAGTCGATCGGTGAGCGCGCGCAGCTCTGCGGTGTATCCAGGATCGGTGGTCGTCTCGCCGACGACCTGCAGCCGCCAGTCGACGTCTACGAGCCGTGAGAGTCCCCGAACGAGCGTGTCGATCCCTTTCCGCGGCGTGACCGTGCCGACGGCGACGACGCGGAACGGGTCCGGTCGACCCGCGTCGGCGGTGAAAGCAGGCGCACTCCCGAGCCGGTCACCTGCGGGCGGGGCGACGATCGCCGGAGACCCGACGACCGACACGGACCCACAAGCGTTACCCGGCGACTCCGCCAGACCGCTACACAGTCGTTCGACCGCCGCGCGGGTGGGCTCGCTGTTGTAGACGAAGGCGTCGGCAGCGGCGAAGAACGCGCGCTCTACGGTCCGGTCGACCCACCCCCGGTGCTCGTCGCTGCCGGCGGCTGACCGGAGGTAGTGGACGAGCGCGACGACGGGGGTCTCGAGGCCGCGTATCGTACAGTACAGCGAGGGGGCACAGTACGCGTCTGCGACAACGACGTCACACGCCTCGAGACGAGCGGCGAGCCCCGGTGCCAAGGCGGCCGGCAGCGACCACGGTCGCTCGGGCAGTGAGACGACCGCGACCTCCCAGCCTCGCTCGCGTAGGTGGTCGGCGAGCTCGCGGTCGTAGCGATAGCCGCCGGAGCGGGTGTCGAGGTCGCCGTAGACGACGAGCCCGGCGGTCGGCGTGGCGACAGACGCGACCCGGGCGTCGGCCGCCCGTCGAGCCATCGTTAGTCGCTCGCGGCGGGGACACCGAACAGCTCGACGGCCGTCCCGGCGTGTCGGCAGTCCTCGAGGGCGTGTTTGGCCGCGAAGCCCGCCTCGTGGGCGGACTCGCCGCGGCCGACGCCGACCTGAAGCTCCACGTCGACGTCACCGACGACGTAGTCGACCGCGTCGGCGAAGGCGGCCTCGTGGAGGTCCGGGCACACGGCGACGACGTTGTCGCCGCCGACGAAAAACGAGAGCGCACCGTGTCGCTCGCGGAGGTGCTCCATGAGCGACGCGTACGCCCGCGTGATGGTGGTGAACGTGTCGAACTCGTTGACTCGGTCTGTGTACTTTCCGGTGACGTTCACCACGTCGAAGTGGGCGATCTGGACGTCCGTGGGTGTCGTCTCGGTCAGGTACTCGCCGGCGAGCACCTCGGTTCGCGCCTCGTCCTGGGCGCTTCCGGCCCGCTGGAGCCGCTCGTTTGCCGCCTCGAGGGCGTCGACCGGGCGGTCGCACACGGCGGTGCCGAGGCTCACGGTCACCGGATAGCGGTTCCCGATAGACTCCTGCAGCGTCGCGTGAGCGTCGCCGTCGACCCCGTTCGTCACCGCGATCATGTTGTCGAATCGAGTAGCAAAGGCGTAGCCGTCGCGGTGGCCGAGGAACTCGGCGACGTCGGCAAAGAGCCGCGACTGCAGCGACTGGAGGTCCATCTCGCGGCGCGGCTCCGGGGTCACCGTCCACGGGCCGTAGTTGTCGATCTGGACGAGGGTCACCTGCGTCGTCGTCACAGTGGACCGTGATTAGGACCCGCGCCGCTTTATCCTTCCGTTATCCCGGCCATGGAATTGATTCCGTCTGTGGGAGCAACACAGCCTCACGACGGTCTGCCCGGCGAACGCAACGCCTAGGACCGCGCGGCACCACCACCGTGTATGAAGATCGCTGGAGCCGTCCTCGACGTCGACGGCACGCTCGTACGGGGGGACGACCCGATACCGGGTGCCCCGGCGGGGGTCAGACGCCTCCACGAGGCGGGCGTCGAGACGCGGTTCGTCTCGAATAACCCGACGAAGCCGCCCGCTGCGTACGTCGACCGGCTCGGTGCCGCCGGGTACGACGTGTCTGCCGAGGACGTGATCACCGCCGGCAGCGTGACCACGGCGTACCTCGCCGAACACCACGCGGACGACGCGTTGTTCTGTATCGGCGAGTCCGGCCTCGTCGACCAGTTCACCGCTGCCGGCCTCACGACGACGACCGACGTCGACGAGGCGGACGCACTCGTCGTCTCGATCGACCGTGAGTTCGGCTACGACGACATGGCCGCCGCGATGTGGGCGTTAGAGCGGGATATCCCGTTTATCGGCACCGACCCCGACGTCGTCATCCCGACGCCCGACCGCGATCAACCAGGGTCCGGCGCTGTGATCCGGTCGATTGCGGCCGTCACCGGTAGTGAACCAGACGTCGTGCTTGGAAAGCCCTCACAGCCGGCCGTCGAGATGGTTCGTGAGCGGCTCGCCGCGCCGCCCGCGTCGTGTCTGGTCGTCGGCGATCGTCTCGACACCGACATTGCCTTCGGCGAGCGGGCGGGGATGACCACGGTCCTCGTTCGATCGGGGATCGCAGACGAGGACGCCATCGCCGCGAGCGACGTCGAACCCGACTACGTCGTCGACCACCTCGGTCAGATAGGCCGCGTCCTCGAGTGAGTCACAGCGCGCGGTGACGGGTCCGTGACGGAGCGGGACGCACGGACGTGTATGATACGAAGCGAGTCACACGGGCGACCGGCGCACCTCAGTCGTCTGACACACAGAGTTAAGCCGCCTGACGTGTGACGTGCTCGCATGCCACCGGCAGCGGATCCCGACGGGGGTGTCGACGACTCCGAGCAGGGGGGCGACGACGGTCCGACCGAGACCGATTCGGTCCCCGTGATCGAGGGGCACGCAGTGTGGTTCAACGAGTATCGATACTGACCCACTCGTCGCCCGTCGTCTACGGGTGCCGGGGCGCGCCGCGGGCCGTGTAAAGACGTGCGATCCGTTGTCGGGAAGGTTAAGTGGTCGTCGGAGGTACCGATGGTCGTGTATCGGAGGGTCAGACGCGCGGGGACGTTCTTCGCGCTCGCGGTGCTCGCGGCGGTTTCGCCGGTGCTCGGCGACGCCGCCGCCGTGCCGTTGCTCGCGCTCGCCGGGCTCTTTCTGTTCGGTATCGAGGAGGGACCGCTGTTTCGCGTGCTCGCCGTTCAGGGGGACCACGAGGAAGAACGGCTCTACGGCCTCGGCGCGTTCGCGCTCGCGCTCGCCGGGCTCGCCGCGGCCGCCACGCTCCCGCGGGTTCCACTCCCGATCGAGGCGCTCGCCGCGGGGACACTCGCGGTCGGTGGCGGTCGACTCGGCCACGCGCTCGTCCGCTCACGAGCCGACGCGTCACCGGGAGCTCCGGAGCCGACGGCGACCGACCTCGCGAGTGATGGCACCGGCGTCGCTCCCGGTGGAGACGACGCCGGCGTCACAGGCGGTGGGAACGACGCCGGCATCGCCCGCGGTGGCGACGGCATCGATCCGGCCGCCATCGACGCGGGGGCCGTCGACCCGGCGTCGATGGATCCCACGCTCGCCGGCGAGCGTCTCCGGCCGGCCATCGGCTACCTCCTCGCCGGCGGTCTGACTGCGGTCGTCGGCCACCTCGTCGCCGGGATCGCGTCTCGCGGTGAGACATCGCTCGCGGGGGGGTCGTTCGGCACCACGGGAGCATCGGCGTCCGTCCTGCCGCCGGCCGCTGTCGCCGCCGCCGTCGTCGTCGGTTCCGTCTCGGTGTTGGCCGCGGTGGTCGTCCGGTCGCTCGTGTACGAGCGTGACGCGCACCTGACGGTCGTCGTCGTCACGATCGCCGCCTGGGGACTCACTGCGATCGGGGTGCCGCCGTCTCCGCTTGGGGCGCTCACCGCGGTCGTCGTGACGGCCGGTCTCGGTGCCGCCGCGTACGCCCTCGGTGCGGCCTCGGTGTCGGGGATGGTCGCCGGGGCACTCGTTCTTCTGCTCACGGTCGTGCTCGGCGGCGTCGGGTGGTTCCTCGCGTTGACGACGTTCTACGCGCTCGGCGGACTCCTCTCGCGATACCGGTTCGACGAGAAGGCCGCTCGCGGGGTCGCACAGGAGAACGCTGGCGCTCGCGGCACGGGCAACGTCGCGGCGAACTCCGCAGTTGCCCTCGTCTCGGTCGTCGGCTTCGCGGCGACCGCTGGCGGCGTGGGGGCGCTGTCGGCCGCGTTCGCCCTCGCGTTCGCCGGCGCGGTCGCAACGGCGATGGCCGACACGCTCTCCTCGGAGGTCGGCGGGCTCTTCGATCGCCCCCGACTCGTCACCACGCTGCGGCCCGTCCCCGCCGGCACCGACGGCGCGGTGACGTGGCAGGGCGAGGTGGCCGGCGTCGCCGGCGCGGCGCTCATTGGGCTGGTCGTCGCGGCCGAGACGCCGGCGTGGGGAGCCGTCGTCGGGACCGCGGCGCCGGTCGACCCCACGGCCGCACTCGTCGTCGGGCTCGCCGGGGTTGGCGGGATGACCGTCGACAGCCTCCTCGGTGCGGCCGTCGAGGGCGACCGCGTCGGCAACGAGGCGGTGAACTTCCTCGCAACGCTCTCGGGGGCCGTCGTCGCGGTCGCACTCGGCGTCGTGTTGGGGGTGTGACTCGACTCGTGGGGCCACACACTCCCCGCGACCCGCGGGTCAGATCGGCCACGCGAGCGGACGAAGCCCAGATTCGTGCCCTCCAGGACCACCTCCGTGAGCCGAGTCCGGCACTCCTCGAACACGGCCTCGCCGCCGGGTGGGCGCTGGTGAGCGACGCCGACGGCGCGGTCGCAGGCTACGCGCTGTCAGTCGACGCACCGACCCGGTCCGGCCGACACCTCGCTGAGCTCGTCGTCGCTCCTGCCCACCGTCGGGCGGGTCGCGGGCGCGGGCTGCTCGAGGCGGTCCTCGAGGACACAACGGGGGCCGTGACGCTGCAGGCGCACCCCGACAACGACGCCGCACTCGCGTTGTACGACGCGTGCGGGTTCCGCGTCGTCGGCCGGCGTCCCGACGCGTACGCCGACGGCGACGCCCTCGTGTTGCGCCGGGAGTGACACAAGGCCTATTCGCCGGGGGTGTCTGCCGGACGGTATGACCGACTCACCGGCGGACGAGGGCGTCGCGGTCGACTTCGGCGAGGACGGCCTCGTTCCGGCGATCGCACAGGACGCGGACAGCGGCGAGGTGTTGATGCTGGCGTACGTCTCGCCGGAGGCGCTCGCCCGGACGCGAGAGACTGGCGAGGCGCACTACTACTCGCGGTCGCGAGCGGCGCTGTGGCACAAAGGCGGCACGTCGGGTCACACCCAAACCGTCGAAGAGGTCCGGGTCGACTGTGATGGCGACACCCTGCTGTATCTCGTCGACCAGGCTGGCGGGGCGTGTCACACGGGCCACCGGTCGTGTTTCTACCGAACGGTCGACGGGGAGACGGTCGGCGAGCGCGTCTTCGATCCGGACGAGGTGTACTGATGGCCCACGTGGACGGCTCGGCGGGCGCAGCGGAGGCGTCGGTAGGGCGGGACGCCGAGGAGGTTCGGGAGGCCGGCGAGGCGGCCGCGGTGCTCCGCGAGCGGTACGACGAGCTGTGTGCGATCGACGACCAGATCGAGACGGTCGGCGAGGCGCGCGTTGAGGCCACCGCAGACGCGTATCGCGAGGCCCACCGGGTGCTCGACCGGTACGCAGAGGACGCGGTCGGCACCGGCGACTTCGGCTCGTACCTCGAGTTCGAGGGGCGGTTCGCCGACGCGGTCGACGTCGACGCGGACGCGTTCGCGGCCGACGCGTTCGCGGCCGCCGACGAGGCGGTGGACAAACGTCGGCTCACCGAGCGTGACTTCGCCGCCGCCCGCGAGGCGCTTGAGCCTGCCGGTGAAGCTGTCGACCTCCTCGAGGAGCGCGAGGACGCGGCCGCGGCGTTCCGCGAGGCCCGAAAGGCCGCAGAGGACGCCCGAGACGCCCTCGCCGACCGGCTTGAGGCGCTACGGACGGCCGCATCGATGGCCGACGCCGACGTCGAGGCCGACCTCGGTCGGCTTCGCGAGCCGGTCGACACGTACAACGAGTCGGTGCGGGCAGCCTTCGAGTCGGCGCTTCGAGAGCGGTCGGCACGGGAGCTGTTCGATTTTCTAGAGCGCGCGGACGCAACGCCGTTCGTCGACGTCGATCTCCCACCGGCAGACCTCCGGTCGTACGCCGACGAACACGACGCGGGCACAGAGCCGATTCCGACGCTGCTCGAGTACGCGGGGTACTCGAACTCGAAGTTAGACCACTACGTGGCGGACCCGGGGGCGCTCCGAACCGCCGTCGCCGTCCACCGGACGTATCTCGACCGGATCGACGCCGAGCCGCTGACGCTCTCGTGGCCGCCGGCGCCGGGCGAGGCGCTGCCGTACGAGGTCGACGAGCTGATCCCGCTGGTCTCGCACATCGCCGACGACGAGACGGTGGCGACCCTCCGGGAGCTCCGGTCGTTCGCGCGCACCGACGAGTACGACCGGCTCCGTCGTGCCGCAGCGGTTCGTGACGCCCTCGACGACCGGGACTACGAGCTGGTCGCCGCCGGCGTCGTCGACGAGCGGGTCGCAGACGCAGAGCAGACCCTCGAGATCCTCGACGCGGTGCTCGAAGAGACCGACGGCCCGTGAACAACGCCTGCGACCGAGGGTACGACGATGTGACCCGACCGCGGGGATTTAGGTCTCGTGGCGACCGAAACGAGCCATGACCCGATTCGACGCCGCGACCGAGACCGAGCGGCTGGCGCTGTACGCGGAGGCGGCGACGGCCCACAGAGCCCGGTCGAGTGACGTGATGACCGTCGACGTCGACCCCGACAGCGACGGCACCGACGGCGGGGAGATCCCGCCGTGGATCCAGCTCGCCGGCACCGAGCTCGTCATGGACTGTACCGACGACGAGCTCGACCGGCTGAAGTCGCTACTCGGCGCGTTCCCGGAGTTTCGGATCGACGAGCTCGTTGCACCCGAGTCGGCCGAGGGAACCCACGTCGTCGTCACCGCGCGGTCGGACGCGAACCGCGTCGCCGGGTTCATCGAACGCGCGTTTCGGGAGGTGTACGTGCTCGAGGCGAGCTACAAGGCGTGGGTGACCGCGGTGTGAGGCGCGTCGTCGAATCCGTACGTTAATGTCGAGCGCGACCGCCCCGTTGGGTATGACACTCGAAAAAGACGTGTCGTGTCCGTCCTGTGGCGAGACGCGGTCGTTTTATCGAACCGCCGCGATGACGCTGCACCTCGGTGAGAAGACGAAGTGGCGGTGTCCGTCGTGTGGCTACGGGTTCGTCGAAATCGACGGCATCGACACGCTGCCGGCGTGAGAGCCGACGGGCGAGTTATAGGTTCGCGTTGCCCGACCCGCCGTCAACGACGATCGACTGTCCGGTGATGTAGCCGGCCTTCGGCGACGAGAGGAACGCGACGGTGTTCCCGAGCTCCATCGGGTCACCGATGCGCTCGAGCGGGACGCCCTCGCCGTAGGCCGCGAGTCCCTCCTCGTAGGAGTCGTACTCGCCGCGGTCGACCGCCTGCTCGACGAGGTCTTCGATTCGGCTCGTCTCGTGGGGGCCGGGGAGGACGGCGTTCACGCGGACGTCGGGACCGAGCTCCGTCGCCAGCGTCTTCTCGAGACCGATGACGCTCATCCGAACTGCGTTCGAGAGCACGAGCCCGTCGATCGCCTCCTTCACCGAGCGTGAGGTGATGTTCACGATGGTGCCGCCGCCGTCGGCCTGCAGCGGCTCGGCGGCCGCCCGACACAGTCGGACGACGCTCATCACGAGGAGGTCGTACGCGTGGTACCAGTCGTCGTCGTCGGTCCCGAGGAACGGGCCGGACGGTGGGCCGCCGGCGGACGTCACGAGGTGGTCGAGTCGACCGAACTCGTCGAGCGTCTCCTCGACAAGGCCGACGACGTCTTCCTCGACGGTGAGGTCGCCCTGTACCGGGTGGACGCGGGCGTCACCCGTCGCCTCCTCGCGGAGCGCCTCGGCGGCTGCCTCGAGCCGGTCCTCGTCGCGACCGTTGATCACGACGGAGGCGCCGTCGCGGACGAGCGCCGTCGCGGCGGCGTTGCCGAGGCCGTCGCTCGAGGCGGTCGTCAGCGCTACGTTGCCAGCGATGTCTAGGTCCATACGACCACCTCCGCACCCGATGATTTAATCATTAGCGACTCGGCATCGGGAGCCGCCGTCCGCGGGTTTATACGAGTGGGCTCGGAGGTCCGGACATGCGAGGCAGCCATGGTTGGTGAAGCACGCACACCGGACGGCGACGTCGGTCCGCTCGACGGGGTCACGGTGCTCGATGCGTCCCGCGTGCTGGTGGGGCCGTTCTGTACGATGCAGCTCGGCGATCTCGGCGCGGACGTCATCAAGATCGAACGTCCCGGGGTCGGCGACCAGACCCGGACGTGGGTCCCCCCGGCGTTCGGCGAGGGCGACGACGCCGAAAGCGCGTACTACAGCAGCGTCAACCGCAACAAGCGCTCGGTGGTGTTGAACCTCGCGAGCGAGGCGGGGCGCGACGTGTTTCGTGACCTCGCGCGCGAAGCCGACATCGTCGTCGAGAACTTCCGCGTCGGCAAGACCGCCGAGTGGGGACTCGACTACCCAGACCTCGTCGAGGAGAACCCCGGGCTCATCTACTGCGGGCTCTCCGGGTACGGCGAGTGGGGACCGGACCGCGACGCGCCCGCCTACGACATCGTGATGCAGGCGAAGGGCGGATTGATGTCGATCACGGGCGTCGAAGACGGCCCACCGGTGCGGATCGGCGTCGCGCTCGCCGACATCGGCGCCGGGATGTACGCGACCCAGGCGATCCTAGCCGCACTGCTCGAGCGCGAGCTCGGTGACGGCACCGGCCAGAAAATCGACGTGAGCCTGCTCGACGGGCAGGCCGCGTGGATGAGTTACATGGCTGCGAACTACTTCGCGAGCGGTGACCCGCCGGGTCGCATGGGGAGTAAACACCCGAACATCGCGCCGTATCAGGCGTACGAGACTGAAGACGATTACGTCGTCGTCGGCTGTTCGGCCGACTCGTTCTGGCCGCGGCTGTGTGCGGCGCTCGACCGGCCCGACCTGCTCGCCGACGAGCGATTCGAGATCAACGAAAAGCGGGTGCGCAACCGCGAGGCGCTCGACGAGGCGCTCGAAGCCGAGTTTGCGGCGATGTCGACCGACGAGGCAGTCGAGACGCTCACCAGCCACGACGTGCCCGCGAGTCACGTCCGCGACATGGCGGAGCTGTTCGACGACCCGCAGATCGAGGCGCGGGACATGCGCGTCACGATGGACCATCCGACTGCCGGCACGATCGAGGTGCCCGGCTCGCCGATGAAGTTCTCGCGGACGCCGGTGACGATGCGTCGGCACCCACCGACGTTCGGCGAGCACACGACCGAGGTCCTCGGCGAGTACGGCTACGACGACGCGGACCTGCGGCGACTCGCCGAGTCGGACGTGATCCCGGAGCCGTCGGAGTGAGCGGCGTCGCTGGGTAAGCGCGGTCGACGACGAGACCGGAACCGGCGGACAATACCCGCACCGAGACCGGAACCACTACCACCGTTGCGGGCGACCGCTGGCGCATGCAACTCGGAGTCGTCGGCCTCGGTCGGATGGGACAGATCGTCGTCGAGCGAACGCTCGAGGCGGGCCACGAGGTCGTCGCGTTCGACCTCGACGCGGAAGCGACCGCCAGGGCCGCTGCGGCGGGTGCCGACCCCGCCGACTCGGTGCGTGACCTCTGTGACCGGCTTGGAACAGACAAGCGGATCTGGCTCATGGTGCCCGCCGGCGACGCCGTCGACGCCACGCTCGCGGACCTCGAACCACACCTCACGGCCGACGACGTCGTCGTCGACGGCGGTAACTCCCACTTCGAGGCGTCAGTTCGCCGGGCTGCGTCGACGACCGCCGCGTACCTCGACTGTGGCACCTCTGGGGGGCCCGCCAGTGCCGAGGCGGGGTTCTCGCTCATGATTGGCGGGCCCGCGTCCGCCTACGAGACGCTGGTGCCTGTCTTCGATGCGGTTGCGACCGGTCCGGACGGCCACGACCGGATGGGACCGTCGGGGTCGGGTCACTACGTGAAGATGGTGCACAACGGGGTCGAGTACGCACTGATGCAAGCGTACGGCGAGGGGTTCGAGCTGCTCGCCGACGGGCGGTACGACCTCGACCTCGAGGCGGTCGCTCGAACGTGGAACAACGGCGCAGTGATTCGATCGTGGCTGCTCGAGCTGTGTGAAGAGGCGTTTCACGAGGAAGGGAGCGACCTCGGCGACGTCGCCGACCACGTCGCCGGCGGGTCGACCGGGACGTGGACCGTGCGAGAGGCGCTCGAACAGGACGTGCCCGTGCCGCTCATCTACGGGGCACTCGCCGAGCGGTTCGACTCGCGCAACGAGGGGCGGTTCTCGCGGCGGCTCGCCAACCGGCTGCGGTACGGCTTCGGCCGGCACGCGGTCGCGCGTGAGGAGTCGTCGTAGGCGCGTCGAGCCGGTCGAGTCTCGTGGATCGACCGATTCGATCACGGCGCGTTGTGAGGATCAGGGTCACACTGGGTCGGCCGTCGGGGGGTGGCGTCGACCAGCCGTGGTCGAGGTAGTGTCGTGACGGTCGTGGCGAGCGCAGAAGTAGGACAGTAACCGACATGGTCCGTGACGCCCGAGCGCCAGCTGGCCACGCCCTCCCGGGCCGATTCGCGAGTCGCCGCTGGCGACTCGGTCATCCCTCGCACGCGCTCGCGGGCACGCTTCGCGGCCCGCGAGGCGCGCGCCACCGCAGTGGATCGTGTTCGCGTCGAGCAGTGGAGGCTGCCGGCGAGTGATGGTTGGGTCGCTTGGCAGATCGTAGAGGCGTCCATCTCGGTACAGCCTACCGGTCGTGGTCGGTGCTCGTCGTGGTCACGCCGACGTCGGTGGGTCGGCGATCCACGCCTCGATCGCGTCTGCCATCGCCCCACGACGGTGAATCACTCCGGCTTCGGGATCGACGACCGTGCTCTCGGCTCCCCCGGTCCGCCCGCCGTCGATGACGACCGCCGACGCCGCACGCACCGACTCGTCGAGCGCGGAGACCGCTCGCACGCTCCCGGCCCCAGACGCGTTCGCGCTCGTCGCCGTCAGCGGACCCGTCTCTTCGAGCAGCGCAAGCGCTATCGGATGGTCGGGAACCCGGATCCCGACGCGGTCACGCCCACCGGTCAGCGCGTCCGAGACGCTCGCGTCGCGCTCGACGACCACCGTCACCGGGCCGGGAAGAAACGCGCGCATGAACGTGGCTGCGAGCGCCGTCGGCCGGGTGTGAGCCAGCGCGGCGTCGACGCTCGCGACGCCGAGCGAGAGTGGGTCGTCGCGGTCGCGGCCCTTCGTCTCGAACACGCGCTCGACCGCGCTCGTCGAGAGCGCGTCGGCTCCGAGTCCGTACACCGTCTCCGTAGGGTACACGACGAGGTCCCCGTCCGCGACTGCCGCGCCAGCCCGGTGGATCTGTGTGAGTATCTCGTCGTCGACCGTCTCGTGGGCACTTGGCGGTTGGTCGTCGTCTGGCTCACGCATGATGACGGTACCGTCGTCGGGTAGAAAAAGCCTAGCGAGTTTCGGCGAGATCGGCGGCGTCACTCGACGAGCGCGTCACTCGACGAGCGCGTCGATCGCGTCCTCGACCGGGTCGTACTCCGGAAACGCCGGGTGCTCGTCTGCGACCCACGCGTATTGAACGGTCCGCTCTCCGTCGAGGAGGAAGACGGCCGGGCGACACTCCGTCACACCGGCCATGCCGTCGATGTCGTGTGTGACGCCGTAGTCATCGGCCACAGCCGCGCTCGGGTCGCTGAACGCTCGAACGCCAGCCCCGCGGTCGGCCAGCAGTGCCGCGTGCTCGTACGGTGAGGAGATCGAGATCCCGACGACGTCGACCGCGTCTGTCCAGCCGCGGTCGTCGACCTCGTTGTACACGTAGGTGGTCTGAAACGCGCCGTCCATCGGGTGAAACACGAGCAGCGTGGGGCCGTCGACGACCGACGCGAGCGAGCGGTCTTCCCAGAACTCCGGTCCGACGAGCGGCCGTGTGAAGTCGGGCGCCGTCTCACCGACCGCGACGTGGTCCGTCTCGGGGAGCGAGACGACGTCGAATCCGAGGTCCATCTCAGCTCCCTCCGTCGGCTGCGGCCGACCCGTACGTTCGTTCGAGGTACTCGACGATGTTCCCGCTCTCGGACATGGTGACGCCGGTCTCGCGGTCGACGATCGCTGGCACGCTCCGGGCACCGGAGACGCGTTTGACCACGTTTCGCGCCGAGTGCATCGGCTCGACGTACCGCGATCGGTAAGAGAGGTCGTACGCGTCGAGCAGCCTGACGACGCGTTCGCAGAACGGACACGCCTGTAGACGGTACAGCGTGATCTGTGGCTCGTGCATGTCGACATCACAGAGCGCCAGCGGCCTAACCGTGTCGGCCGCGGCACGCTCGGCGGTGTGGGTGCCGTGTGCCGACGTCACCGAGGTTCGGCGTCCTTGCTCGGCAATTCCCGAAGGTAACGCTTTAACTGCATCCCGACAGAACGTGAGTGAGCATGGGCTTACCTCCGAGTACGCTTTCGACCCCCGCGCTTGCGGCTCCCGGGCAGACGACGGTCGCCCTCCTCGGCGTCGTGGCCATCCTGGTGTTGGTGGGGTTGTCGGCGTTTTTTTCCTCGTCTGAGATCGCGATGTTCTCGCTCCCACAACACCGCATCGAGAGCCTCGTCGAAGACGGCATTCCAGGCGCAGAGACGGTGCACGCGCTTAAGTCGGACCCACACCGGCTGCTCATCACCATCCTCGTCGGGAACAACATCGTCAACATCGCGATGTCGTCGCTCTCGACGGGCCTTCTCGTCTACTTAGGGTTCGGTCAGGGACAGGCGGTCGCGGCGGCGACGTTCGGGATTACGGCACTCGTGCTCCTGTTCGGTGAGAGCGCCCCGAAGTCGTACGCGGTCGAGAACACCGAGTCGTGGGCGCTGCGCATCGCACGACCGCTGAAGCTCTCGGAGTACGTGCTCCTCCCGCTCGTCGTCCTCTTCGATCACCTCACCCGTCTCGTCAACCGGATCACCGGCGGGCGGTCGGCGATCGAGTCGTCGTACGTAACCCGCGACGAGATCCAAAACATCATCGAGACGGGCGAGCGCGAGGGAGTCATCGAAGAAGAAGAGCGGGAGATGCTCGACCGCATCTTCCGGTTCAACAACACCATCGCGAAGGAGGTGATGACCCCACGGCTCGACGTCACCGCCGTCTCGAAGGGGTCGACCGTCGAAGAAGCGATCCAGCGCTGTGTCCACGCCGACCACGAGCGGATCCCCGTCTACGACGGCAACCTGGACAACATCGTCGGGATCATTTCCGTCCGTGACCTGGTCCGTGAACTGAACTACTCGGAGGGTGACCCCTCGCTCGCCCGTGTGGTCAAGCCGACGCTTCACGTGCCGGAGTCGAAGAACGCCGACGAACTGTTAGAGGAGATGCAGGACAACCGCCTCCAGATGGTGATCGTCATCGACGAGTTCGGGACGACAGAGGGGATCATCACCCTCGAGGACATGGTCGAAGAGATCGTCGGCGACATCCTCGAGGGCGACGAGCCGGAGCCGATCGAGTTCCTCGACGAGAACGTCGCGTACGTCCAAGGGGAGGTGAACATCGACGAGGTGAACGAGATGCTCGGTATCGACCTGCCGGAGGGCGAAGAGTTCGAGACGCTCGCCGGCTTCGTGTTCAACCGCGCGGGTCGACTCGTCGAAGAGGGCGAGCAGATCGAGTTCGACGGCGTCAGAATCCGGATCGAACAGGTCGACAACACCCGGATCATGAAAGCGCGCGTGACAGTCCTCAGCGAGGCCGAACAACCTGCCGACGCGCCGGAAGCGGCCGCCGACGAGCCCGAGTAGCCGTCGAGGTACACGGGGCGTCGGTGTCGTCCGTTCGTCCTCCTTACACCGCGTACGCACGAGCAGCACCGACGAGCGCCTTCCGGTAGTCGCTCGCCGTCGGGTCGGGTCCGAGCGAGAGGAACCGCCGTTTGAACGCGTCGACGTCTATGTCGGCGGCGTCGCTCTCTGCGGCACGAGCCAGGTCGTAGAGCCGGTGACTCGGCGAGGCGAGGTCGTGACGCTCGACGAGCGCCAGCGCGAACGCCGCGTTCACCGCGGTGATGTCGGGATCTGCGCCGCCGGTCACCGGGAGCGAGCCGGTCGGGGCCGGGTCTGGTCGGTCCGCGATCGCGGCCGCCAGCGTCGACTCGAGAAAGCCGAGGAGCTTGTCGGCGGGCGCGACCGAGAGTGTGATGTCGTCGGCGTAGATGTCTTTCATGTGGTTCGCGATCTGATAACAGTGGGCGAGCTTGTGGCGCTCGACGCGCTCGCCGGCGAGACCGAGGTACAGCGCCTCCTCGGTCGACTGCACGTGCGAGGGGTGTCCTTCCTCGTAGCGCGCCATGTGCGAGAGTTCGTGGATCGCGAGTTCGCGCGCCATCGCGCTCGTCGCCGCCCGCCGAGAGACGTTCAAGACGTGGTAGTCGGCGTAGTGGCCCGCCCAGGTCCGCTCGTCGGGATCCTCACGGACCTTGACGTAGACGGGGTCCGCGAGCGAGCACTCGGTCTCGAACAGGTCTGCGGCGCCGAGAAACGGGTCCGGGGGGACGTCACCCTGTACGCGGAGGTCCATGTGTACGTCTATCACGCGATGCGATGGTAAGTCTCTTGCGTCGGTCCCGTATTCCAGTCGCTTTACTGTACGCGAGCGTCGAAAGGACACCCTTTTCGCCGAGCCACCGGTCGATTCGACACGCATGACACGCGAGACGTGGGCAACGCGGGCTGGATTCATCTTTGCGGCCGTCGGCAGCGCGGTCGGACTTGGCAACGTGTGGCGCTTCCCGTTCGTCGCCGGCCAGGAGGGTGGGTCGGCGTTCTTGATCGTCTACCTCGCGTTCGTCGTCGGCGTCGGGTTGCCGGCGATCCTCGTCGAGTTCGTCGTGGGGCGGCGCACGGGACTGAACGCCGTCGGAGCACTGCGAACGCTCGGTGCGGGCCCATGGCGGTACGTCGGCTACCTGTTCGTCGTCACCGGTTTCACGATCCTCTCGTACTACAGCGTCGTCGCCGGCTGGTTCCTCCGGTACACGCTGATCGGCGTCACCGACGGCTTCGCGGTCGGCGGTCTCGAGGGAGCCAACGCGCTGTTCGGCCAGGTCGCCACGGGACTCGACTCGCTCCTCTTTCACGCTGTCTTCATGTTGCTCGTGGTCGGTATCGTCGCAGCTGGTGTCCGCAGCGGTATCGAGACCGCGGTGACGCTCATGGTCCCCGCCATCCTCGTGTTGTTGGTCGGGCTCGCCGCCTACGGGTTCACCCTCGACGCGGCCGCGGAGGCGTACGCCTACTACCTCTCCCCCGACGTCGGCGTCATCCTCGAGGAGTGGCGGAGCATCCTGCCGGCCGCCGCCGGTCAGGCCTTCTTCACGCTCTCACTCGGAATGGGCGTGATGATCACCTACGCCTCGTACCTCGGTGAGCGCCGAAACCTCCTCGTCGACGCCGGCGTGATCGCCGCCCTCGACACGCTCGTCGCAGTCACGGTCGGGTTCGTCGTCTTCCCGTTCCTCTTTGCGGCCGGGCTCGAACCAGGGGCCGGCGGCCCCGGCGCGATCTTCGTGAGTCTCACGAGCGCGTTCGTCACGCTCCCAGCCGGCCGCGTCATCGGCACCGTCTTCTTCGCGATGGTCGGCATCGCCGCGCTCTCGTCTGCGATCAGCATTCTGGAGGTACTCGTCTCGTACGTCGTCGACGAGACGGCCGTCTCGCGGCTGCCCGCGGCCGTCGCGATTGGTCTCGGGGTGTTCGTACTCGGCGTGCCCGTCACGGTCGACCTTATCGTCTTGGACCTGCTCGACGGGCTCGCAAACGGGGTCCTACTCGTGCTCGGGTCGTTGTTGCTCGCCGGCTTCGTCGGCTGGGTGATTCCGACCGACGCGCTCGACGAGCTCACCGCCGGAACCGACGGACTTGGCTCGCTCGGTGACGCGTGGATCTGGGCCGTTCGCGTCCCCGTCGCCGTGGTGATAGTCGTCTCACTCCTGCTTGGAATCCTCGACTACGTCGGGTTCCTCACGAACGACTTCAGCGCGTGGCTGGCGTCGCGCTGACGGCGAGTTCGGGCGGCAACCCGACGGCTTAAGTCGTATCGGTCGCCAACTGCGTCGCAGTGAGCGACCCGATCCCGACCGGCTGTGAGCCCGTAGACGACCTGCTCGGTGGCGGCTTCGAACGCGGTGTCGTCACGCAGGTGTACGGCCCCCCAGCGGCCGGCAAGACCAACCTCGCGCTCGCGGCCGCCGTCGAGGCTGCCGTGGGCGGCCAGCGATCGCTTTTCGTCGACACCGAGGGGCTCTCGCTCGACCGGTTCGAACAGCTCGCGGCGGCCGCCGTCGAGCACACCGACGAGACCGTCGAACAGCTCGCGTCGCGGCTCGTGATCACGGAGGCGTACGACTTCGAAGACCAGCGGGAGGCCGTCCGTGACGCCGCAGAGCTCGCCGAGGAGGTGAGTCTGATCGTGCTCGATTCAGCTACCGGGTTCTACCGGCTGGAGCGCGCCGACGACACCGAGGGCGGACAGTCGCTCAGACGCGTCGCCAAACAGGTGACACACCTCCTTTCGTTGGCGCGCCGATACGACCTCGCGGTCGTGATCACGAATCAGGTGTTCACCGACCCGGACGCGGACCGCGACCGCGCGCTCGGCGGCAACACGCTCAACCACTGGACCGGGACTATCCTCCGCGTTGAACGATTCAGACGCGGCAATCGGCGGGTGACGCTCGAAAAACACCGGTCGAAGCCCGCTGGAGAGACTGCGACATTTCAGATCGTCGGCGACGGGCTCGCTGCGGGACGCACAGACGAGTAGCGCCGCCGCGTCCGTCCCCCAGTGTGCCCGTTACAACGCGCGGTTCTCGAGCGTCGCGTCGGGATCGTCGAGCCGTTCGAGGTTCGTCTCGAGCACGTCGGCGAGCCGCTCGAAGTACTGAGGCGTGTGCCCCGCGTTGTGCGGAGTGATCGTGACGTTCGTGAGCCCCCAGAGCGGGTGGTCTTCCGGAAGCGGCTCGGGGTCGGTCACGTCGAGGGCCGCCCCTCGGATCGCGTTCGAGCGAAGCGCGCCGACGAGCGCGTCGGTGTCGACGACTCCGCCGCGAGCGATGTTGACGAGCACGGCTTCGGTATCCATCGTGCGGAAGACGTCCGCGTCGACGAGTGCGGCAGTCGCGTCGGTAAGCGGACAGGCGAGCACGACGAACTCGGCGTCGACGACCGCCTCGTGGATCTGATCGAAGCCGTACACCTCGTCGGTCGGCCCGCCCTTCTCTGGTGAGTACCGGACGCCGACCGTCTCCGTGTCGAACGCCTCGAGTCGGTCGACGACCGCCCGACCGATCGCGCCGAGCCCGACCACCGCGACGCGCGAACCCGTGAGCTCGGTCGTCGGGTACGACCGCCACTCGCGGCGGGCCTGCTGTTGTTTCGCCCGCGGGAAGCCGTGGGCGTGGCCGATCATCGCACCGATCACGTACTCCGAGATGTTCGGTCCGTGGACGCCGGCAGCGTTCGTCACCGCGACGTCGTGCGCCTCGAACGCCTCGCGGGAGAGGTGACCGGTGCCGGCGAACACACAGGCGAACAACTCGAGGTGCTCGGCGAGCGCGAGCATCTCCTCGTCGACAGAGAAGCCGGTCGCGACGCGCGCTTCCGACAGGTACTCGCGCTCTTCGGCCGGCGTGTCGGCGACCGCGATCGTTCGGTCCGGGAGTCGCTCACGGAGCACCGCGGCGAAGTCGTGGCCGTCGATCCCGTGGATCTTCTGTCGCAAGACGACGATATCGGGCGCGTTCACACTCGGGCCCTCGAACAGGATAGTAAAAACACCGCCGTCTTGACTCTGGGGGCGGCTCGTAGCGTCGTCACTCGACGAGTGAGACGGTGGATGCTCGGTCAGGGATTTGAACCCTGGTCGTCGGCTGTCTTCCGAACGGGAACGCCGCGAGCCCCGCTCGCCGAAAGGCCAACATGATTGGCCGGACTACACCAACCGAGCGTACCTCGTGGTTGCGACGCGACCGATTTAACTCTTCGCAACTCGCCGCAGTGTGAGACCGGACAGCACGCGCGAGCACGGCGACCGCATCGCCTCGTACGTTGCCGACACTGGCGTTCCATCGGCGGACCTCGTCGCCGTCGAGTCGGGTTGTACCACATATATACTTCAATACGATGCTATGTATCGCTCGTAGTAGAGTAGCCAAGCCGTCTCCAACATGGTCGTATAAACGTTTTATCACCGGATACTGGCCGTCGATCGGCCGGTGTCGAGCTATATATTTTACACAGATTTAACACTCCTCGGCGACGATCCCCGGACATGGAAACGCGGAAGGTCCAGGTCACTGGGGGGTCGACGTACACCGTCTCGATACCGAAGACGTGGGCGACGGAGAACGACGTGGGAGCCGGCAGTGAGGTCGAGTTCTACCCCGACGGCGACTCGCTGTTTCTGACGCCGCACACCGACGAGGAGCGGACCCGGGGGACACTCGACGTCACCGGACTCACCGGCCAGGCGCTCACCCGGGCGGTGACGACGATGTACGTAAGCGGCTTCGACGTGATCGAACTGGAGGGCGGCGAGATCGCCACCGACCAGCACGCGACGATCCGTGATGCGGTCCAGAGTCTCGTCGGCCTCGAGGTGCTCGAAGAGACCCGTAGCCACGTCGTCATCCGCGACCTGCTCGACTCCTCCGAGCTCTCGATTCACAACGCGGTCACCCGGATGCGGCTGATCTCGTCGTCGATGCTGGAAGACGCTATCCGAGCGCTCGCGGAGCTCGACCACGACCTCGCTCGAGACGTGATCGCTCGCGACGACGACCTCGACCGACTCTGGCTGGTCGTGTCGCGGATCTTCCGCGGCACGCTTCGCACCCCGAAGGCCGCTGAGGCGGTGGGCCTCCCCCGCGAGGAGTGTTTCGACTACCACTCGAGTGCGCGCCAGCTCGAACGCGTCGGCGACCACGCGACGAAGATCGGCCACCTCACGTGTAACATCGACGAGCCGCTGCCCGTAGACGTGATCGACGCTATCGACGACCTCCACGACGACGCCGTCGAGGTGATAGACACCGCGATGGACGCGCTGTTGACCGACGACACCGACGAGGCGTCCAGGTTGGCGAACGAGGCGCGAACCGGTGTGCGAGCGATAGACGAGCGCGTGCGGGCGATAGACGAGCTGCTCCGGGGACTCGATCCCACCCGCGCACAGCTCCTCGGGCTCGTCGTCGACTCCGTCCTTCGGTCCGCCGACTACGGCGGGAACATCGCAGAGACGGCCCTCCAGAAGGCCGCCCCGACGCCCTGAGATCGCTCCGACGCCTTGCGGTCGCCACGACGCCCTGCAGTCGCCCTGACGCGCGTCGACGACGTCCGGCCGCCGGGGTTTTTGCCTGTCGCCGTCACATGAAGGGACATGCCAGCCATCGAACTCGGCGTCCCGCGCGGTGTGGTGGAGTCACTCCCCGAATCGGACGAAACCGCCGCTCAGGACATGCGGCGAGCCATCGCGGGGATCCAGTCCCGGCTGAACGAGGAGATCGACGGGTCGGACCCGGCCGCAGCCGCTGAGGTCGTCGTCGACGCCATAGAGCGCATGGAAGCACAGGCGAGCACGTACCACGAGTTCGTTCCCGAACTTCGCGCCTGGGGACAGTCGCCGATCTACGCGATCGCCTGGCGGAACCTCTACGTCGAGCTTATCGGACAGCTGTACGACCACGACTGGCTCGGCGACGAACTCGACCGCGAGCGAAACTTCCGGCTGGTCGACGACGGGATCCGGCTCTCCGACCTGTGAGCACGCCGCCGAGAGCCGTCGGCGTCACACCCTCGGAGTGAGGTCTGCGCTCCGCGACCGCTTCCAGTAGGTTTTACTCCCGTTCTGTGGTACGCCCGCGCATGAGCGACGACTACCGGACCGAAGCGGACAGCCTCGGCGAGATGCAGGTTCCAGCAGACGCCTACTGGGGTGCACAGACCCAGCGTGCCGTAGAGAACTTCCCGATCTCGGGAGTCCCGATGGGTCGGCGATTCATTCGGGCGCTCGGCGTGGTGAAGCAGGCGGCTGCGCGGGCGAACCGCGACCTTGACCTCCTCGAGGACGACACGGCCGAGGCGATCGTCGCGGCAGCCGACGAGGTGATAGCCGGCGACCACGACGACCAGTTCCCGGTCGACGTCTTCCAGACCGGCTCTGGTACCTCCTCGAACATGAACGCCAACGAGGTCATCGCCAACCGCGCGGCCGAGATCGCGGGCGCCGAGATTGGCGACCGCGTCGTCCACCCGAACGACCACGTCAACTACGGCCAGTCGTCGAACGACGTGATCCCGACCGCGATGCACGTAGCCGCACTCGAGGCCGTCGAGAAAGACCTCGTCCCCGCACTCGAGACGCTCCACGCCGAGCTGGAGGCTAAAGAGGCCGCCTTCGACGACGTGGTGAAGACGGGCCGCACGCACCTCCAGGACGCCACCCCGGTCCGGCTCGGTCAGGAGTTCGGCGGCTACCGGACGCAGGTCGCAAAGGGGATCGAACGCGCTACCGACGTCCAGTCGAACCTTCGCGAGTTGGCGCTCGGCGGAACCGCCGTCGGGACGGGGCTCAACACCCATCCCGACTTTCCCGCGCTCGCGGCCGAGTACATCTCCGAGGCGACGGGTACGACGTTCCACGAGGCCGAGAACCACTTCGAGGCGCAGGCCGCTCACGACGCGATGGCGGAGGCGCACGGGGCGCTCCGCACCGTCGCCGGCAGCCTGAACAAGATCGCAAACGACCTGCGGCTGCTCGCGTCGGGGCCGCGTAACGGTCTCGGTGAGATCGAACAACCGGAGAACCAACCGGGCTCATCGATCATGCCGGGGAAGATCAATCCGGTCGTCGCAGAGTCGGTGAACCAAGTCCACAAACAGGTGGTCGGCAACGACGCTGCCGTCTCGGCCGGTGCCGCCCGCGGGGAGCTCGATTTGAACCTGTACAAGCCGGTGATCGCACACAACTTCCTCCAGTCGGCCGCGCTGCTCTCGAACGTCGCCGAGGCGTTCGGCGAGCGGTTCGTCGCGAAGCTCGAGGCCAACGAGGCGTACTGTGCGACGCGCGTCGAGCAGTCGATGGCGCTTGCGACCGCACTCAATCCAGCCATCGGCTACGACGCGGCCGCGAAGGTCGCAAAGCAGGCGCTCGCCGAGGACGCGAGCGTCCGCGAGGTGGCGGTCGCTGAGGGGTACCTCGAGGAGTCTGAGGCCGACGAGGTGCTCGACCCGGCCGCGATGACCCGGCGCGTCATCCTCGGCGACGACTGAGGAACCCGAACGCGACGTCCACACCCAAAGGCGCAGAGCGAGACGCCACCCACGACCCCCGCTTGTGGTGGCGCGTGCGCGGGATGAGCGAGTCGCCCGCCGGCGACGAGCGAATCGGCTGATGAGGGTGTGGCTGTAACTGGTGCCCGGCGGCGCAGAATCGTCTCATCTATACAACTACTACCACATGCGTATAGAATCGACCCGGGCGGGTACGAGGAAAAGTGATCGGCGGCTCTCGTGCGGTCGTGTCGGACACGAGCGCCGTGCTGAGTGACCGAACGCGAACTCCAAGCGGTGTTTCCCACCCTGCGGCGGTGTGTTCACCTTTTTGCCCACGCGCCGGCATCGTCCCTTCGCATGTCCTCCGTCCTCGAAAACCCGATCGTCCACTACGGAATGCCTGCGATGAGCGCCGGCGTCGTCGTGGTCGTCGCGCTCACCCTCCTCGATGGAACGATGCAGCTGGCTGCGCTCGGAATCGCCGCTGTCGAGGTCCTCGTGACCCCACAGATATTGAAACGCGCCGGCTAGACCCGCCCGTCGGGTCGCCGTCCACACACCGAGACGTCCGGCAACACAGGAACACGACCGTCCGCACCCAGTGACACACCACGCTCATGACCACTCCCCCAACCGCCGACGCGTATCGCCTCTCCACCGTCGACCTCGACGACTCCACCTACGAGATCACCCAGTCGGGGATCCGAAACCGCTACACGGTCCGCGACAGCACCGACACCGTCGTGTTACAGACGAAACAGAAACTGCTCCAGCTGAGAGAGGAGTTTCCGTTTCTCACCGGCTCCTCGTCGTGGACGTCGCGGGCACGTACACCCTCGTCGACGACGGCACCGACCAGGCCGTCGTCGTCCTCGACGAGACGTTCTCGCTGTTTACGGAGCAGTGGACGATCCGCGACCCCGAGACCGAAGCGCCACTGGCGACGATCGAGTCGAAGAGCCCGCTCTTGGCCGCGGCACGGCACCTCGTCTCGGCCGCGAACGTCGTTCCCAACGCGTACGAGATCTGTGACCCGACGGGCGCACACGTCGGCAGCATCGACGGCCAGTTTTCGCTTCGAGACACACACTCCGTGACCATCGACGACGCGAGCGGGGTGCCACGAGAGGCGGTCGTCGCGGCCGCCTGCGTACTCGACGCGCTCGAGAACCGGTGAACGGCCGCACATGGCGTGTGAACGCCGAGACCGCCTCTACACCCGACCGCGGTCTCAGGCCAAAAAGACGTGTCGCGGCTGATCAGCGAGCACCTCGCGGCCGAAGGCGACGGCCTCCCGAAAGTCGTCGGAGCCGAAGAAGGCCATCGCGTCCTCCTTTGCGTTCCACTGGCTAGCGATGAACATGTCCGTCTCCGACTCGACGTTCACCATCAGGTCCGTCTCTAAGTGACCGTCCATCTCGTCGAGGAGTTTACCGACCTCGTCGAACGCCTCGACGAAGTCGTCGCGGCGCTCGGGCTTCGTCGTGTAGAACATCCCCATGGTGCCGAAGCCGGACTCCTCGCCGGCGCGACCGACGACGTCGGGGAGATCAGAGAGGAAGCCGGCCGCGGTCTCCGCCGCGGAGCCCGTCTCCCAGATGGAGACGACGGCCGCGCGGTCGGTCGCCCGACCCTCGTAGACGGCCGTCTTCACGTGGGTGCCGTAGTGGTCGAAGTTCGCGCGCAGCCCCTCGACCTCCTCGAACAGCTCGTCGACGTCGGCCTCGCTGTACAGCACCGTCGCGAAGACGTCCTCGCCGTGCGGCTGGCCCGCGTAGATGTCGAGCTCGGCGAGCTCGCCGCGGATCTGGTCGTCTGAGACGCCGTCGGCACCCGGCCGCCCTCCCGTCGCCGTCTCCGCATCCGTTGCCGCCGCCGTGCCCGTCGTTGCTTCTGTGCCCGCCTCGCTGCCGTGGGGGTGGTCGCCTTCGCCGCCCGCGTCGCCGCCGTGGGGGTGGTCGCCGTGTGCTGAGCTCCCATGGCTGGACGGTGCGGCGTCGCCGTGCACGTGTGCTTCGTCGCCGTGGGCCACGTCGTCGCTCACGGGGACCGACTCGCCCGCGAGGTACGCGCCGAGGTTCGCGGGTGCGAAGCGACGCCCCACGTAGAACTGGCCGAACTCGCCGTAACGCGAGGAAGCCTCGTCGAAACGCATCTCGTAGACGATGTCTTTGAGGTCGGTCGGGTCGGCGGCGAACAGGGTCACGCCCCACTCGTGGTCGTCGAAGCCGACCGAGGAGGCGATCACTTGTTTGATCCGGCCGGCGTACTGCCGACCGATGTCACCGTGACTCGACATGAGCTCGGCGCGCTCGTCGAACGAGAGGTCGTACCAGTTGTACTCCGCGCCGCGCCGCTTGCTCATCGGGTAAAAGGAGACGTACTCGTCGTCGGGGATCGTCGGGTCGAGTTTGCCCTCGATGTACCGGCGGAGTCCCTCGTCGAGGTCGGCGTCGTCCTCGGTGAAATAGTCATCAGAGACGTACCCGGAGACCTCCGTGACCGAGACGTACGACGACTCGCGGTCGGTGAAACCGGCGAGCGCCGTGGTCTCGAAGCCGCGCTCGAGCGCCGAGAGGTCGTCGAGCGTCGGGCGGAAGTGGATCGTGAGCAGGTCGGCTTTGTGCCCGAGCACCGAGAAGAGCGCCGAGTCGCCGGCGTCGGCGTCGACGACGTTCTCGCACGCGCTCAGATACGAGCGGCCCTCCTCGATCGCTCGCTCGCGCTCGCGCTCCGGCGCGTCGCGCCAGGCGTCCCAGTCGATGGACCGGAACTCGTGTAGCGCGAACATCCCTTCTTCGGTCGGTGGTGCCTCGACCATGGATAGCTTTTGACGGCCGGCGGTTAGGGGCTTTCGAGTCGTCTCACGAGCTGACACCGTGTCGGTCTGGTGGTGCCTGCGTCGGCTGTAGCACACACCACGTGGGCACCCACTCCGGCCGCTGTTTTACCGTTCTGTTTGTTGTGAGGATCGTGACGACAACGACAGCGAGGCGGACAGACACCAGTTATAGCCACACCCTCCCGGGCCGATTCGCGAGTCGCCTGCGGCGACTCGCTCATCCCTCGCACGCGCTCGCGAGCCCGCCTTCGGCGTGCTCCCGAGGCACGCGCCACCGCAAGCGGGGGTCTCTCGTAGTCAGTGCCAGCTCGCTCCGCCACGCGCAGGTTCCTCGCCTGCGACCACGGCCGACCGGCCCATTTTAACATCCGCGTCGACGAATCGACGCATATGTTCGATACGATCGTGGTCGCCACGGACGGCTCCGACAGCGTCGGTCGCGCCGTCGACGTCGCGATCGAGCTGGCCGACCGCTTCGACGCGAGGGTCCACGCGCTGTACGTCGTCGACGACGACGAGGTCGCGTCCTCACCTGCCCCAGTGCGCGAGGAACACCGCACTGCCCTCATTGAGCGCGGCGAGCACGCGCTCGCGTCGGTCTGTACAGCCGCGGACGAGGTGAGCGAGCGTCTCGACGTTACCACTGCCGTGCGCGAGGGGAACCCGGGCGAGGAGGTCGTCGACTTCGCCGACGAGGTCGACGCCACCCTCGTCGTCACCGGTACCCGGGGGCGCCACGGCGAGGACCGATTCCTCATCGGGTCGGTCGCCGAGACGGTCGTCCGGACGTGTCCCGTCCCGGTGTTGACGGTTCGTCGACTCACCGACGAGGACCCCCGTCGCGTCACGATCTGAGGCGCTCGGGCCCGCGCGTCTCAGATCTCGCCGAGCTTCCGGAGCAGCTGGCCGCGGTACTCCTCGTCCGCTTCGATCCCCTTCATCTCGAGGACGTTTCGCTCGAGCTTATCGAGTGCGACGTGGAAGGCGTGGTCTGCGCCGTACCCCTCCCCGGTGCCGGCGACCTGTCCCCGGTCCGTCCGGAGCCGGATCTGACACTGCAAAAGCGGCGTCCCGCGGAGCTTCTCTTTGTGCTGGTGGAAGCGAACGTGGGCGTGGACGACCCGCATCTCGGCGTACTTGTCGGCGACGTCTTCGATGGATTCGACGATGTGCTCACGCGAGATCTGGTCGAGGAGGTCGACGTTCGTGATCTGGACGTCGAGTGACTCCTGTTCGGTGAACGTCAGCGCGCGGAGTACGTCGGTTTTGGTGATCATGCCGGCGACGCTGTTGACGTCGTCAGGCGTGACGACGAGCCCGGAGATGTCGTTGTCGAACATTCGGGAGACCGCAGCCGCGGCGGTCTCCTCGGCGCTCGCAGAGACCACCGGACTCGACATGATGTCGTAGACGGGAATGTCGAGCATTCGGTCGACGTCGCCGGCCCGGTCGCCGCTTCCCTGTCGGTCGTCGTCGCGGATCACGAACTCGACGATGTCGCTCGTGGTGACGACCCCGGCGAGCGTTCCGTCGTCGTCGAGGACGGGAAGCCGAGAGATGCCGTTCTCGCGGAGGCGGTTGATCGCGCGGCCGACGCTGTCTTTCTCGTTGATACCGATGACGTCGCTCGTAGCGATCTGATCGACTGTGATCGCGTCGAGGCTGTCGAGCACCGCCTCGAGGATCTGATCGACCGTGATGACGCCGTACAACTGCTCGCCCTCGTAGACGGGCGCGATCTTGACGTCGCCCTCGACGAGGAGTCGGGCGGTCTCACGGACGTCTTCGGTTCGGGTTACCGACGGGGCGGGCGTGACGACCGCCGCGACCTTCGTGTCGTCTTCCATCCGCGACCGAAGTAGCTGCTTTTCGCCGACGACACCGGCGTACTCGTCGTCTTCGGTGACGACGACGCCCTTCAGATTCTCTCGCTCGAAGAGCGACCGGATCTTCGCAAGCCGGTCATCGGCGTCGACTTCGACGTACTCTGACGCGGCAATATCAGCGATGTTCATGTGCAAGCCGACGATTGCAGGTGCCGTGTATTGAATGTGTGTGAGTCGTCGCGCCCGACGGGAGCGCGTCGCGTGGGTGTGGCTGTCTCTCGTGCCCAGGACGCATCGAGCGACGTCGTGTAGACGCATCCGGAAACGTCGTGTAGACGCATCCAGCAACGTCGTGTGACGACGACGACGCGCGTCGACGCGGACCCGGCCGGCGGTGATCGGCCACACACCTTTTTATCGCCGGTCCCCGACGACGAAGCGTGTACGATGCAGTCGTCTTCGACCACGACGGGGTCATCGTCGGTCGCACGCCGTTCGACACGCTCCGAGAGGCGGCCTGGAACGCCTTCGAGCGGCAGGGCGTCTCCAACCCGGACCTCGCACACGTCGACGACGTCGCCGTCGGCGTCGACCCGGCGACGCTGACCGACATCTGTGACCGATACGACGTGGATCCGACCGAGTTTTGGCGAGTCCGCGACCAGGCCGCCGCGGAGGCACAGATCGCCGCCTCGCGCGCCGGCAAGAAGACCCCGTACGACGACGTCGACGTGCTCACACACCTCGACGCTGCACTCGGTATCGTCTCGTCGAACCAGCAGGCGACCGTCGACGACCTCCTCGGACACTTCGGGCTCGCAGAGCGCTTCGAGGTCGTCTACGGCCGCGAGCCGTCGATCGCCAGCCTCTCTCGTAAGAAGCCGTCGCCGTACTACCTCGAGCGAGCGCTCGCCGACCTCGACGCCTCGACGGCGTTGTTCGTCGGTGACAACGAGTCGGACGTCCGGGCGGCCGACAACGCCGGCATCGACTCGGCGTTCGTGCGCCGGCCACACCGACGGGAGACCGAACTCTCGACACAGCCCACCTACGAGATCGCCGACCTCCACGACCTAGTTAGCCTCTGTGGGCGCACGCGCGTCGGCTCACGGTAGCCACGTCGCGTTTGGTGACGCACACCGCCTCCGATCTACGTCGATAGATACCCGAAGCGTCTCGACGCCGTCTCGACACGATCCCGGGCCGCTTTTATCGAACGGCACGGACGCACACGTATGACCGAGGTTATCGACGGCGAGGCGGTCGCGGCCGACGTGCGGGCTGGTGTGGCCGACTGCGTCGACACGCTCGCCGATGCGGGCGTGACGCCGGGGCTCGCAACCGTGTTGATGAGCGACGATCCGGCGAGTGAGACGTACGTCTCCATGAAACAACGCGACTGCGAGGAGGTCGGCATCGAAGGCATCCACGTGGACGTCGACGCCGACGCCTCCGCCGCGACGCTGTTCGAGACCATCGACGAACTCAACGGCCGCGACGACGTCCACGGAGTCCTCGTCCAGCTCCCGGTGCCAGCACACGTCGACCGGCGCGAGGTGCTTCGCCGGATCGACCCAGAAAAGGACGTCGACGGCTTTCACCCCGAGAACGTCGGCCGGCTCGTCGCCGGTGACGCCCGGTACAAGCCCTGTACGCCCCACGGCGTCCAGAAGTTGCTCGCGGCCTACGACGTCGAGACGGACGGCGCCGACGCCGTGGTGATCGGCCGGTCCGACATCGTCGGCAAGCCGATGGCAAACCTCCTAGTACAGAAGGGGCCGGGCGGCAACGCGACCACGACGGTATGTCACTCTCACACCAGCGACCTCGAGGCGACGCTCGCCGACGCCGACATCGTGATCGTCGCCGCGGGCATCCCCGAGTTCGTCGACGGTTCGATGATCAAGCCCGGCACGACCGTGATAGACGTGGGGATAAACCGCGTCGACGCCGACACCGACCGCGGCTACGAGCTCGTCGGTGACGTCGCGTACGACTCCACAGTCGACGTGGCAGGTGCGATCACGCCCGTGCCCGGCGGCGTCGGGCCGATGACCCGCGCGATGTTGTTGTACAACACGGTGAAGGCGGCGGGCCGGCAACACGACGTCGACGTCGACCTGCCCTGAGTCGCCCCGTCACCGACCGCGTCGTTCGATCCGTCCCTCCACCTGTGGGTCGACCCCGTGTTCACGCGCGAAGGCGGCAAGCACCTCGTACTGGATGTCGCCCTCGCCGACCCGGTGACGCGGTTCGAGCGTCGGAAACTCGTGATCGGAGTGGAGCAGGTACTCGGAGGTGGCGACGGTGTACTCAGCGGTCGGGTCGATCGGCTCGCCGCCGACGCGCGCCGAGACGAGCGACTCGTCGGCGACGTTCCACACCACCCGCGCGTTCGAGACGTGTCCGTGCCACCAGTCGTCCTCACCGAAGTCGACGTCAGGCGCGGCCATTTCCCGGAGGATCTGTCGGAGTTCGCGGCCCGTGACCGCCGTCTCAACGACCGGCTCTTCGAACGGGATGAGACTGATCAGGTCCGCTTTCGTCACCGCGCCAGCCCACGGGTCACCTTGTCGGAGGCCGCCCGCGTTCGAGAGCCCGACGTCGGCGGCGTGTGCCCACCGAAACGCGTCGGCGACGAAGTTGCCGACGCGGCACTCACCGCCGTGGACGGTGTCGCTGTCCCGCGGAATCGGATCGGCGACCTTGCCAACGACCTCGTCGAGGTCTGCGGCCGCCATCCGTTCTGTGAGCGCAGCTTCGAGCGGGCCGTGTGGGTCGGCTCCGTCCGGCTCGTGGTGCGTCGCGGTCGCGCACCCGTCGGAACCGTCGAGGTCGACCTCGACTACGGCCTCGCCGTTCACGCCCGGGCGGACGAGACGCGTGTCGTCGATGCAGTCGTTCCGTCGGCTGTGGACGTGTCCGCCGAGGATCGCGTCGACGTCGACGGCGCGGGCAAGCGCCTCGTCGCCGCCGCCGAGGTGTGAGAGGACCACGCGGTACGCCGGCGGTGACGCCGTCTGGTCCATCGCCGCGAGCGCCTCCCGTACCGCGGCGATCGGGTCGTCGAACGAGAGCGGGGCGGCCATCGGGTTGAGCGAGTCGGTCGCAGGGTCAGTTACCCCGACGAATCCGACCGTCGCGCCGTCGACCTGGTGGACCGCCCACGGCGCGACGTCTTCCGCCTCGCCGAAGGGCCGACCGTCCTCGTCACGGACGTTTGCAGAGAGGAACTTGACCGGCGCGTCGGCGACGAGCTCGCGGAGCGCGTCGGGGCCGTAGTCGAACTCGTGGTTGCCGAACGTGTCGAAGACCGTGTCGGTGGCCGCGTAGAAGTCGATCGTCTGCCGGCCGGTCGCGACCAGCGACAGCACGCCCGGCGCGGTCGTGTCGCCGGCGCCGACGACCGCCGCGTCGGGGCCGTCGAGCGCCCGAATTCGAGCGGCGAGACGGGCCGCTCGCGCGGGCACGTCGAAGACGTTCTCGATGTCGGCGTAGTGGAGTAGCCGGGGCATACATCGATCGAACGCGGGACGACTAAAAGACGCCGCGATCGGCGTGGCGAGACCCGTCGACGGCTGGCGTCGGCCTACGGAGAATGACGGAGAGAGCCCACGGCACCAGCCGTGGGAGGATATCAGGTGGCGTCGGAGTAGTCTCGTATCGACGCTCCGTGGAGACGGTCCGCAACCGCGAGGCCGGTGACGTCTTCGAACCAGGGTGAGACGACCTGTGCGCTGACCGGCAACCCGTCCACCTCGGCGACGGGAACGGTCGCCGCAGGAGTTCCCGCAGCGTTGAACGGGGCCGTATTTCCTAGCAGCGTCAGCATGTCTTCGGTGGTATCCATCGCACCCCGTTTCGGGGGAAGCGTTCGAATCGTGGGCATCACGAGCGCGGAGACGTCTTCGAGCGCGGCCTCCGTTCGTTCGGTGAATGCCGTCATTTCCTGTCGGGCCGCGCGGTACGCTTCTCCGTCGGTCTCGGCGTCGAGGGCCCCAGAGCCGAGGAGCCGGCCAGCGACGTGTCCTCCGAGGTCAGCAGACCTGACACCGTCGATGAACGAGTGAACGGTGGCCGTGTACTCTGGACCCTGACCGCGGACGATGCCCATCTGGTGGAAGAACCAGACGAACTCTGTGGCACCGATAAGGAAGTACGCACGCTCGATGTGTCCAAGCGGCAGTTCGACCGGTACGGTCTGGAGGCCAGCAGCCTCGACAGCAGAGCGGACAGCCCTGGCGACGGCGTCGCTGCTCCGGTCGAAAAACTGCTGCGGGAGCCCGACCGTCGCGTCGTCTGCGAGGGCGCGCCAGTCGCCCGGGACGTCGAACGATCGCGCTCGTGTGCTTGGGTCACGCGCGTCGGCGCCTGCGATCGCTTCGAGTCCTGCGACCGCCGTCTCGACGTCTCGAGCCAGAGGCCCGATGGCGTCGAGCGACGGCGCGAAAGAGACGAACCCGTGGCGGGGCACCAATCCGTGTGTCGGTTTCGCTCCGACGATGCCACAACACGCCGCAGGAATTCGGATCGACCCTCCGGTGTCGGTCCCGAGCGCGACGTCCACCGTCTCGGCGGCGACGGCCGCGCCGCTCCCCGAGGAGGAGCCGCCGGGAACACGGTCTGACGCGGTCGGATTCTGCACCGTTCCGTGGTCGCTAAACTCACCGCTCGGACCCAGCGCAAACGCGTCCATGTTGGCTTTTCCGACGAGCTGTGCGCCTGCTTCGAGTAGTCGAGTCGTGACGACCGCGTCTGTCTCCGAGACGACCGCAACACGCTCCGAGCCACACGTCATCGGTAGTCCGCTTGCAGCGATGTTGTCTTTGAGTGCGACGCGGGTGTCTGTGAGGGATCCGGCCTGGGACGCCTGGCGTGGGGTCTCGTACGTCGCGAGAAGCTCGTCGTGATCGCCGCGTGGCGTCACCTTCGCCGGCGTTTTCACCGTGACGCCGGCGTCGTCGTCTACGTCGGCTGCGATCTCACCGAGAGAAGCTGCGTCGTCTACTCCCTGTGTTAGCCGATCGTCGTCGACATCGAAGCCGAGACGACCGGCCGTCTCACGCACCCTATCGATATCAGGGCCGGTCATACGTCGACCTCGTCGGGATTGGCGACGCCGGCCAGGTCGAGCGCCGCGTTTGCGAGGGTATTCGCGGCAGCGAGACAATCCGGCCAGCTGGTGTGTTCTCGTGGGGTGTGGCTCTTCCCATCGTCGCTCACCGCGAACACCATGGCCGTATCACAGACACTCGCCATGTACGTCGCGTCGTGGCCCGCACCGCTGACGAGTTCTCGGCCATCGTAGTCGAGGTCGTCGACGGCGCTTCGAACGGCATCGACACAGCGGTCGGGGAACGTGACGCTTGCGGCGTTCATCCGCTCGTCGTACTCGTAGTCGACTCCTTCCCGTTCGGCTGCGGCCGCAACCTCCTGGAGCACGCGCTCGACACCTTCGTCGGCAACCGCGTCGGACGGATCGCGGATGTCGAAGGTAAATCGAGCCGTCTCGGGGACGATGTTTATCGAGTCGGGCTCGACTGAAATAGACCCAGTAGTGCCGACGGTTCGTTCGCCGAGCGTGGAAGGAATCCGTCGTATTTGAGTGACGACGTCCGTCGCCGCCACGAGCGCGTCGCTTCGGTAGTGCATCGGCGTCGTGCCCGTGTGGTTCGCCTCGCCGTGGAACGTCACCTCCCCCCAGCGGAGCCCGACGATACCGGTCACGATCCCGACGTCTCGGTCCTCGTTGTCGAGGAACGGTCCTTGTTCGATGTGCAGTTCGAGGGCAGCATCGTACTCGTGTTGTGGCTCGGCCGGGACGTCGCCACGATAGCCGATTCGTTCGAGTTCATCACAGAACCGATCGCCGTTATGATCGCGGGTCTCGTACGCCGCTTCGAGTGGAATGTTTCCCGCCCAGACGCCACTCGACATCATCGCCGGCTGGAACCGGGAGCCTTCTTCGTTTGTCCAGTTGACGATCTCGACCGGGTGTGTGGTTTCGATACCGTGGTCGTCGAGCAATCGGACGAATTCGAGTGCGCTGACGACACCCAGTGGCCCATCGTAGATCCCCCCATCGGGCTGTGAGTCGAGATGTGACCCGATGAGTACCGTTCCCGCGTGGGGGTCCGTTCCAGGACGACGACCGAACATGTTTCCCATCTCGTCGACGCGGACGTCGAGTCCTGCGTCGAGCATCGCGTCCTCGAACCAGTCGCGAACGTCCCTGTCGGCGTCGGTCAGCGTTAGTCGATCGAGTCCGCCCTCCACTGTCATGCCGATAGCAGCCTGTTCGCGCATGGCCTCTTGCAGCCGTTCGGCGTTGACTTCGAGTGTCACATGCGTGCATCAGATTGCGAGAATAAAAGTCTTCACTGGCAAGAATGACTAAAATAAATGTACAAAACGAAGTCTATTGGCTCAAAAAGAAACGAAACAGATACAACAGAGAGAACAACGTTAGAGATACACACGGTAACACCGCACGAGAGATCAAACTATAATTTCTGTTCGGAATCCGTTTTCCGTCATATTTTAGAATTCAATTTAGGAATAATTTGCTTATGTAGAAATATATCCAATTTTATCTCGCTGGTTGGGAAACTATTATATACTATGCTGTGCACTGCGTTGACGTACCATGCCAGATACCACAGGCGGCAGTGCAGGGGCGGACAGGGTGTCGGACCGGGTGTACAGTCGGCGGGCACTCCTCGGTACCGGCGCAGCGGTCGGAATCGCGTCGGTCGCAGGATGTGCAGGGAGCTCTGGAGGCGGTGGAGACGACGTCATCACCGTCGGAGCGAGCTCGTCGACGACGGGTGCGACGTCCGAAGAGGGACTCACGATGAAACAAGGGTACGAGCTGTGGGTCGAGATGATAAACGAATCCGGCGGCATCCTCGAGGACGACGCCGACGGTCTGCTCGGCCGCGAGGTCGAACTCGTCCACTACGACGACCAGTCCGACCCACAGCGAGGGGTCAACCTGTATCAGCGGCTCATCAACGAGGATAACGTAGACCTCCTCTTGGGGCCGTACGGGAGCACCGTCTCGAGTGCGACGATCCCGATCATCGAGGACGCCGGCTACGCAAGCATCATGCCGATGATGTCCGACACGACGGTGTTAGAAGAGCGGGACGTCCAGTACGTAACGCAGGCTATCGCCCCGGCGAACACGTACGTTCGGTCAGCGATCGACATCGGCGTCGAAAACGGCGCAGAGACGATCGCGGTCGTGTACGAGGACGCTGCGTTCCCGACGTCGGTCGCGGAGGGCCACGTCCCGTACGCCGAAGAACAGGGGCTCGAAGTGGTGTTCCAAGAGGCGTACCCGAACGACATCAACGACTACACCTCGGTGTTGAACGCGGTACAAGACGAGGATCCCGACATCGTGATGGGTGGCGGGTACACCGAAGACGCGATCGGGCTGACACAGGCCGCGGAATCGGTCGGACTCTCGCCTGGAATATTCGCGTGGGTCGTCGGCGGGATGGCCCCAGCGTTCGCCGAATCGGTCGGTGACGCCGCGATCGGCGTCACGGGTGACCTCTTCTGGGCACCGTTCTTCGAACTCCCGTACAACCAGGCGTTCCTCGACGGGTTCATGGACCTGTTCTCGGACGAGTACGACGACCCGAGCGAGATGGACTATCACTCTGCCGGTGGATTCGCCGGCTGTCTCGTGATGGAACAGGCGGTTCGGAACGTCGGCGAGATAAATCAAGAGGCGATCGCAGAGGAACTCCACTCCATCGAGATGGACATCCCGTTCGCAAACGGTCGATACGAGGTGAACGATCAGGGCATTCAGGTCGGTCAGACGCCGAGTCTCGGGCAGTGGCAAGCGGGCGACGACGGACCCACCCAAGAGGCGGTACGGCCGGCCGAGTACGCGACCGAAGACCCGATCTACCCGCACCCCGGCTGGTAATCGACCTAGCGACGCCGACGAACCGTTGTTCACGATACACGAAATAAGAAGGATACACACCACATGCACAAAGAATGGTCACGTTAGCACTGTTGACCGAACTGCTCGTCATCGGCCTGTTTCTTGGAGCGTTCTACGGGCTGATAGCCATCGGATTGAGCCTCGTCTTCGGGGTACAAAACGTCATCAACCTCGCTCACGGAGAGTTCGTGATGCTCGGAGCCTACGCAGCGTTCTACGGGTGGGCATTACTGAGTCTCAGCCCAATCGTGAGCCTCGTCTTGTCGCTGCCACTCTTGTTCGCGTTCGGCGTGTTCCTCCAGTGGCTCCTGCTCGAGCGGATCAACGACAAGACCGAGCTCGCTTCGCTCATACTCACCTTCGGACTGGCACTCAGTCTCAGGAATCTCGCACAGTTCGTGTTCAGCGCGAACTATCGATCGATCGATTACTTGACCGAATCGGTCTCGATTCTGGGAGCGAACGTCTCGTTGAATCGTCCACTCGGCTTCGCCGTCGCCGTAGCCGTGGCAGCGGCGTTCTTCTTGTTCCTCCGCTACAGCGACTGGGGGAAGGCGATCAGAGCGACCTCACAGAATCCGGCGATCGCCAAAGCGTGTGGGATAAACACCAGTCACGTTCGGATGGTTTCGTTCGGACTCGGAGCCGCGACGGCCGGCGCTGCAGGCGGTATCGCGGGCATGCTGTACACCATCTACCCGTACATGGGGTTACAGTACCTGCTCAAGTCCTTCGTCGTGGTCGTGATCGGCGGACTCGGCAGTCTCGTCGGTGCAGCCATCGGTGGCATCGGGTTCGGCGTCGTCGAATCGATCGCGACCTATCAGCTGTCCTCGAACGAGGCGACGATGATCGCGTTCGTGCTGCTGGTGGTGATGTTGCTCGTGCGTCCGCAGGGACTCTTCGGGCGAAGCGACGCCGGGGGTGAGTGACAGTGGCACAAGACACTTCAGTCGGCTCGGACCGCGATCTGGTCTCCTCGGGGCAAGCGTGGCTGTACGATACGATCGTGTCGGCATCACACGCGCAGTTCGCCGGCGTGCTCGCGGCGATCGTGGTTGTGTTACTCGCGCTTCCGTTCGTACTCAACTCGTACCTCGTGCAGGTGTTGTTCACCGTGTTCTTGTTTACCGGACTCGCGTTCGGTTGGAACTTCATGTCCGGATTCACTGGGTACGTCGACTTCGGCTACGCCGGCTTCATCGGCTTCGGCGCGTACCTGACGGTGATATCCATCGTCGACTTCGGCTTCCCGTGGCCACTCGCCTTACTCACGGCGATGGGAGTCACCGCACTCGTTGGGACGGCGATAAGCGTGCCAATGCTCCGACTTCGTGGGGCGTACTTCGCCATCGCGATGCTCGCGGCCGCGACCGCAGCCCAACTGCTCGTGTCGAGTAGCTACCTGCGCCCGATCACGAGGGGAGGAAGCGGCATCTCGTTTTTCCCCGAGCTGGGGCTCACGGGACAGTACTACCTCGCGTTGACAATCGCGTTGATACTCGGCTACGTGACGTACCGAATCGCGAACGCTCCGTTCGGTCTTCGGTTGCTCGCGATTCGAGACGACGAGACGCTGGCGGCGTCGCTCGGGGTGAAGACGGTTCGTGAAAAGATACTCGGGATGCTGTTACACACGGCCGTCGCTGGTCTTCTCGGGGGAGTTCTCGCGTTCAACCTCTCGTACATCGATCCGAACTCGGTGTTCAACATCCAGTACACGGAGTTTCCGATCGTGATGGTGTTGTTCGGTGGCCTAGGCACGGTTCTCGGGCCGGTAATTGGCGGAGTCATCTTCGTCGTTCTGTACGAGATTCTCTGGTCGACGTTCCCGCAGGCGTACCAGTTCCTCTTCGGTGCGGCTATCGTTGCAGTCGTCTTGTTCATGCCCGAAGGGATCGTAGAGTACCTCAAAGACAACGAGTACATCCCCCGGTGGAGGTCGTTGTAGCGTGGCGTCCGCTGATACGATCCTCGACGTGACCGACGTCACGAAGCGATTCGGTGAACTCGTCGCCGTCGACGACGTCTCGTTCGGCATCGAGCGAGGAACGTTCGTCGGGCTGATCGGACCGAACGGGGCCGGAAAGTCGACGCTGTTCAATCTGATCACCGGAGTGCTGTCGCCGACGTCCGGATCCGTACACTTCGATGGTAAAGACATCACTGGGAACGCGTTACGGAAGAACGCCGAACGAGGGCTCGTACGGACGTTCCAAGAGACTCGTGTACTCGAGCGGATGACCGTCCGTGAGAACCTGCTGATCGCCAGCCAGCTGACCGACAGCCCGGAGTCACGCGCACAAGAACTCCTCGAGACGATCGAGCTCGCAGACAAACAGGACACGCTCGCGCGTGACCTCTCGTTTGGACAACAGAAGCTGATCAGTATCTCACAGGTGTTGATGCTCGAACCAGAGCTCATCCTCCTCGATGAACCGCTCGCAGGCGTCAACCCGACGATGGAGAACAAGATTCTCGAAATTATGCGATCCC
>Ga0209917_1000060_pt1 | contig 38125 bp, 36 predicted proteins | sample SalPon2_C_H2O_MG_FD_185710 | JGI IMG/M metagenome (GOLD analysis project Ga0209917, IMG submission 185710) | Salt pond water microbial communities from South San Francisco under conditions of wetland restoration - Salt Pond MetaG R2_C_H2O_MG... | ecosystem: Environmental > Aquatic > Non-marine... | reverse complement strand
CGAGACCCAACAGGATGACCGCGAAGAACTCGGGGTCGGAGAGCTGGATCGCGAATTCGGCGAGCACCGGCGAGAAGAAAATCAGGATGAGCGTGCCGACGATGCCGCCGAACGCCGAGGCGAACACCGCCGTACTGATCGCTTCCCGCAACTGCCCGTTCTGGTTCATCGGGTAGCCGTCGAGCGTCGTCATGATCGCTTCGGGCGCGCCGGGAACCTTGAACAGAATCGCGCTGATCGACCCGGCGTACACCGCGGCCGCGTAGATGACGGCGAGCATCATGATGCCCGAGTCCGGCGCCATCGCGTACGTGATGGGGACCATCAGGACGACGGTCATCGTGCCGTTCAGGCCCGGAATCGCGCCGCTCATCATGCCCAGCGTGATCGCCACGAAGAACAGAAACATGTTGAACGGGGTGAAGACGTTCCCGAACCCGGCGAGTAGGTCCTGGACGATCAGTGGAACGGGGCCGCTCCCCGCTCCCGCCGCTACGCTCTCTACGATCATCCGCTACCTCTGATTTCGGACGAAGCGGACCCCCATCGGCCGGCGCTCCGTGTCGGCGCTGGCCGGACGCGTTCGCGGTCCATCGGTACCGTTTTCGTATGACTCATGTGATAGTTATCTGACGTATGAATTGGTTGGCGGGCAGTCCGAAACGGGGATACGGCGTCGCGAGACGCCGTCGATCTACATATCGAGCGCGTTGACCACCTGCGTGTAGATCTCGACTTCGTTTTCCATCGTGGCGCGGAAGTCTTCGGGAGGCTGGTACCCTTCACGGAAGTACAGGAGCGTCTCCTGTTCGAGCTGCTGGTACTGGTCGCTGCCCATGCCCAGCCTGATGAAATCGGACCAGAACTGCGTCGCATCGTCCGGCGTGCCGGTCTTGACGTTGAAGCCACGCGAGAGGCCGTAGGTCACGTCCCAGCCTTTCTCGACCGTGGTCGGGACGTCCGGGAAGTCGTCGAGACGGTCCTCGACGCCGACGACGAGCAGGCTGATGTCGCCCGCTTCGTACTGCGACTGCAGCTCCTGAATCTCGCCGTACGCGGCGTCGATTTCGCCGGAGATGGTGTCTGTCGTCATCCGGCCTGCGTCCTGGTAGGTGACGATGTTGGTGTTGCCGGTGATGCCGGCCGCCTCGGCCAGCAGCACGGCGAACGCCGCGCCCGTCACACCGCCGACGGCGCCGATGTTGACCGTATCGCCGTTCTGGGCCTTCTCGACGACGGAGTCGATACTTTTGTGACCGGCGCCGTCGCGGCCGCTGGAGTAGAGCCAGCTCGTGTCGTGCTGGACGCGGGCGACGTAGCCCCAGTCGTCGAGCGTGAAGTCCGCCTGCCCCGTCGCGATGTGCGGGGAGATGGAGTTCGTACTCGGGAAGAGCGTGTAGCCGTCGGCGGGCTGGTTCAGCACACGGCGTGCCGCGTTCAGCCCGTTCGCTCCGGTGATGTTCTCGAAGGTCAGGTTGACGTCGACGCCCTGCTCGGACGCGAGCTCCTGTGCGGGGTTCATGACACCACGTGTCATGGTGTCGGTGCCGCCGCCGGCGCCCCACGGAATGATGACGCGGACGTTGCGGTCCGGCCGCCACGAGGAGTCGGTGAACTCCACGCTGCTGCCGCCACCGCCGCCGCTGTCGCCACCGTCGCTGCCCCCGTTCCCGCCGTCGTCGCCGTCGTCGCCGTCGCCACCGCCGCCACCGCTGCCCCCACCGCCGGAACAGCCCGCGACGCCAACGAGACCAACCGTCCCTGCTGTCTGCAACATCCGCCGTCTGCTGAGTTTCGGTCGCATAGACATTCGTTAACATATTCAACAGGGTAAATAGTTTACTATAAATGGCGGTGTCGATATATCTAAATTCGACAACGGCGTGTTAGAACGTCTACAGCCGTAATATTGGAGTATTATCCGATATTTTTTCGCCGATGTAGGCGGTTCAGCTGTTATAAATTTTCGGGTGACAGCATTCGCGGTGAGGCCCCCGCGCCGCCGGTCGCGATCCTCACTCGGTGGCCGTCGCTCCTCGGCTTACGGATCTGGGGCGTGGTGTGGCCGTGCCGTCAGCGTTCGTCCGCACCGCCGTCGGTCGCGGTGCCGTCCGCTTCGGGGAGGGCGTACGTCGTCCGGAGGTAGTCGACGATTTCGTCGACCGTCTCGGGGTCGTACGTCCAGAAGCCGTAGAAGGAACCGGGAAGGCGTTCCTCGGCCAACAGCGCGCATTTCGCGGCGTCGACGCCGCCACCGTCGTAGGCGACGAACCACGTGTCGTGAATCTCCGTCTCGGTCGAGAGGTGGAGCGTCGGCGCGGCCGGCGGGTCGAACGCCTCGCTCCCCTCCGGATGTGCGTAGACGTGGACGTCGAGGCTGCCGCGTCCGCCGATGTGGTCGTAGACGTCGGCCTGCGACGCGAACCGGCCGCAGGTCTGGAAGCCCGCGTGGAGTTCGCCCGCCGCCCCACGCCACGCGCGGTCCTCGATCTCCTTCGAGGCGGCGACCATCCGCTGGGTGTCGTAGGAGGTGAACATCGTCTCGTCGAGTTCGTCGAGCACCACCTCGTACGTCTCGCGGGTGAAATCCGGGGCGACGCCGTTCGTAGGGGCGAGTACGTCGCTTACGTCGATTGCGGCCAGAAACTCGTCGCCACTGCTCAACACCGCGTAGTTTCGGGGCCCGGCGTCGCTCTCCGTCTCCTCGATGGACAGGTTGCGGTCCGCGAAATGCTCACGGAGCGCCGTCGGTACGCCCGCCTCGGGGTTGAACACCGTCAGCGTCTTCTCCGCGTCGTCGACCGCGGCGATGATCTCGAACAGCCCCATTCGGGCCGATAAACGAGCGGCCGCTATTTGTGCTTTTATGCCGGTGAGCTGAGGTATCGTCGACGCGCTCCTTTTGTACGCCGACGACTTACGCCCGCTGGATGCCGGTCACCACGCTCCACCGTCCGGCCCACCGCGACGCGCTGGCACACCTCGAAGACGCCTTTCGACGCGGTGACCTGATCACCGTCTTCGGCCGCTGTCGCGTCGAGTACGACGGGCGCGCGTCGAGTAGCCTCGGCCCCGGCGACCGCCTCCTCCTCCTCAAACCCGACGGCTCGGCGCTCGTCCACACCGACGAGGGGCGGACGCCGGTCAACTGGCAACCGCCCGGGTGTGATCACTTCGCCAGCGTCCGCGACGGCCGCCTGCGCGTGCGGAGCGTCCGTCGCTCACCCGAGGAACTCCTCGACGTGCGCTTCGACCGCGTCCACCATCTCGTCACCTACGACGTCACCGATCCCGACGACCTCGACCTGTCCGGGAGCGAGGCCGACCTCAAGGAGTACGTACTCGCCAACCCGGAACGGATCGACCCCGGATTCGAACCGACCGCGACCGAACGCGAGACCGACGCCGGCCCGATGGACGTGTTCGGGGAAGACGCCGACGGACGGCCCGTCGTCGTCGAGTTGAAGCGGCGGCGCGTCGGACCGGACGCGGTCGGCCAACTCCGCCGCTACGTCGACGCCCTCGGCCGTGAACTCGGCGATGGCGTCGAGATTCGTGGCGTCCTCGTCGCCCCGTCGGTCACCGACCGGGCGGCGACGCTCGTCGAGCGCGAAGGGTTGGAGTTCGTCGCGCTCGACCCGCCGACCGGTCGCCCCCCCGACGACGCGCCGACCGGGTAACTGTCCGGATCGAATATCCACAAACCGGACGTGCCGGGGCCAACACTGCAGCATCCCGGCGTTTAATGTGGTTGCTCTCGATACCCCTGTGTCATGGACTTGCACCACCGGACGGTTCGACAGGACGTCCGCGAACTCGGGGCCCTCCTCGGCGACGTACTCGAGGAGCAGTCCTCGACGGCGGCTTTCGAGGCGGTCGAAGACCTCCGTACCGCGGCTATCGACTACCGTGACGGCACGCTCGGGACGCGGGAACCCCTCCGGACGACGCTGGGATCGCTCGACTCCGATATGGAGGCGGCCGCCGCCCGCGCGTTCACCGCGTACTTCGAACTCATCAACCTCGCGGAGGAGCGCGAACGCGTCCGCGCCATCCGCCGCGACGAACAGGAAGGACGCATCGAGGACAGCCAGACGGAGACGGTCGCCTCGCTGGTCGAACGCGACGCCGACGCCGAGACGGTCCAGCGGGTACTCGACGACGTGCTCATCCAGCCGACGTTCACCGCCCACCCGACCGAGGCCCACCGCAAGACGGTCAAAGCGAAACTCCGGGCGATCACCGGGCTGCTCGAGGACCTCGACGAACGCCGACAGACGGACGCCGAGCGGGCGAAGTCGTGGGATTTCCTGGAGGCCGAGGTGACGAGCCTCTGGCAGACGCCGCAGGTTCGTGACCGCGCGCCCGAACCGGAAGACGAGGCGCGCAACGTCCAGTGGTACCTCGAAAACACGCTGTTCGATGTCGTCGGGGACGTCTACGCCGATCTGGAGGGCACCCTCGCCGAGGAGTATCCGGAGGTGGACGTGCCGAAGCTCTTCGAGTTCCGGTCGTGGGCGGGTAGCGACCGCGACGGCAACCCCGCCGTCACCGTCGACGTGACGAGCGAGACGCTCGACCGACAGCGCTCCGTCGTCCTCTCGAAGTACCGCGACGACCTGAAGCGACTCTCGGGCATCCTGAGTCAGGACGCCGCGTGGATCACCCCCGGCGACCGCTTCGAATCGTCGCTTCTCGACGACCGCGAGCGCTTCCCGGAGATAGCGACCGAGGCTCAGGAGCGCTACTCCCACGAGTTCTACCGGCAGAAGCTGAAGCTGATGCGCGAACGCCTCGAACGCGTCGACGACGTGCGCCCCGGCGGCTACGGCGACGCCGACGAACTCGTCGCCGACCTCGAAGCCATCGGCGAGAGCCTGCGGCTCAACGACGCCGAATCCATCGCGGACGCCTACGTCGACCCCATCGTCCGGAAGGTCGAGACGTTCGGCTTCTCGCTCGCCAGCCTCGACCTGCGCGATCACCAGAAAAACCACACGCAGACGGTCGGCGAACTGCTGGAGGGGCAGGGGATCGACTACCGTGACCGCGACGAAGCGGGGCGGATCGAGGTGCTGACCGAGGCGATCATGCAGGACGCGCCGGTGGTCGACCTCTCGGACCCCGGCGACGTGAGCGACACGACCGCTCGGGTCTGCGAGCGCTTCGCGGCGCTCCGTCGCTGGCAACGCGAGTACGGCGCCGACGCCATCGACACCTACTGCATCAGCATGACCGACGAGCCGAGCCACGTCCTCGAAGTGCTCTTCCTGGCCGATCAGGCGGGCGTCGTCTCCCTCCCCGAGTACAGCGGCCTCGACGTGGTTCCCCTGCTGGAGACCGAACGCGCCCTCGACGGCGCCCGGCGCATCATGGGCACGCTGTTCGAGAACGAGGCGTACGCGGCCGCCCTGGACTGTCGCGACAACACGCAGGAGATCATGCTGGGCTACTCCGACTCCAACAAGGAGAACGGCTTCCTGGCCGCCAACTGGAGTCTCTACCGGAACCAGCGGCGCCTCGCGAACATCACCGACGAGTTCGATGTCACGATGCGGCTGTTCCACGGCCGCGGCGGGTCCATCTCGCGGGGCGGCGGCCCGATGCACGAGGCGATGCTCGCGCTCCCCTTGGAGACCGTCACCGGCGAGATCAAGTTCACCGAACAGGGCGAGGCCATCGCGGAGAAGTACGGTAACCCCCGGATCGCCGAGCGCAACCTCGAACGGATGCTCGACGCCGAGGCCCGCGCCCGTCACCAGGCGCTCGACGGCCCGGTCAAGGAGACGCCCGAGTCGTGGACCCACGCGATGGAGACGATGGCGCCCACGGCGCGGACGGCCTACACCGACCTCCTGGAGACCGAGGGGTTCATTCCCTACTTCGAGACGGCGACGCCCATCACGGTCATCGAGGACCTCAACCTCGGCTCGCGCCCCGCCTCGCGGTCGGGCGAGCGGACCGTCGAGGACCTCCGGGCGATCCCGTGGGTGTTCTCGTGGACGCAGTCCCGCTGTATCATCCCCGGCTGGTACGGACTGGCGACGGGAATCGACGCCTACCTCGACGACGGCGGGTCGATGGCGACGCTCCGGGAGATGTACGAGGGGTGGCCGTTCTTCCGGACGACGCTCGACAACGCCGCCCAGGCGATGGCGAAGACGGATCTGGAGATCGCCGAGGAGTACGCGGCCCTCGCGCCGACGGAGCTTCGCGAACGCTTCTTCCCGCGCATCCGTGGGGAGCACGAACGCGCCGTGGAACTCGTACTGGAGATCACGGGCCGTGACGACACGCTCCGTCGCCCGTGGCTCCGCGAGAGCCTCGACCGGCGCAACCCCTACGTCGATCCGCTGAACTACCTGCAGACGCGTCTCCTGGCCCGCGACGAGCGCACGCCCTCGGAGGAGCGCACCCTCCGCCTGACGGTCAAGGGGATCGCGGCGGGGATGAAAAGCACGGGGTGAGCGGAGGCGTCGGCCCCGGGTACAGCACTCGGTATCGGCGGTTTACGGCCGCCGCACGGCATCGAAGGGTTTATTCACCGCGTCGGCTTCGGCTTTGACAAGTAACCATGAGCGACAAACCCGCCTCGATGTACCGGGAGATCAGCAAGCCCTCGTACACCCGACGCGAGTACGTCACGGGCATCCCGGGTTCCAAGATCGCACAGCACAACATGGGCAACCTGCAGACCGGCCCCGAGGACTACCCGGTTCACATCAGCCTCGAGGTCGAGGAGGAGTGTCAGCTCCGCCACGGCGCCCTCGAGGCCTCGCGGCTCTCCGCCAACCGCCGCCTCCTGAAAGAGGTCGGCCAGGAGAACTACAAGATGGTCCTCCGGAAGTTCCCCCACCAGATCATCCGGGAGAACAAGCAGGCGACCGGCGCGGGCGCGGACCGCGTCTCCGACGGCATGCGCCAGGCGTTCGGCAAGCCGGTCGGCACCGCCGCCCGCATCGGGGCGAACGAGACGGTGTTCACCTGCTACTGCAACCCCGAGGACGCTGCCACGGTCAAGGACGCCTTCCGGCGCTCTTACAACAAGATTTCGCCGCCGTGTCGGATCGTCGTCGAGAAGGGCGAAGAACTGCTCGTCGCCTGATCGGCTCGTCACAGCCGGCCGGCACTGACCGACGACGGTTCGGGCCGACCACCCGCGCTCTTTTCCGTTTTCACGCCTCACCCAGTCTATGCTCCGTCTCGCCGTGACCACCGAGGCCGAGACGTTCGACCGACTCCGGGCGCCCCTCGCCGACCGGGGGATCGAGGTCGCCCACCTCTCCGCCGAGGGACGAACGATCGACCTCGACGCCTCGCCGGCCGAGACGTTCGACGCCGGCTTCGTCTTCCCCGCTCGCACCCAGTCGGGTGTCGCGCTCTCGGCGCTGTACGATCTCCCGTGGGTGAACGGTCGCGACGCCGTCCTCACCTCGCGGAACAAGGGGGGCGTCCTCGCGACGCTCCGTGCCGCCGGCCTCCCGACGCCGAAGACGACGATGGCCGCGAGCCCCGTCGACGACGAGTCCCTCGCGGCCGCCGCCGACCGCCTCGGCTGGCCGGTCGTCGTCAAACCCAACTCGACGACGCGCGGGACCGGCGTGGCGAAGGCCGGCGATCTCGACTCGTTGCTTGGGATCGTCGACTACCTCGATCTGGTCCACGACTACCGCGCGACCGGCGATAAGACGTTTCTCCTCCAGGAGTATCTGCCCGACGCCCGCGACTACCGGGTGATGGTCGTCGACGGCGCGTACGCCGGCGCGGTGGAACGCCGACTCGACGACGCCGACCGCGAGTCGGGCCGCTGGAAACACAACGTCCACCGCGGCGCCGAGGCGACGGGCGTCGACCTGCCCGCCGAGTATCGGCGCCTCGCCGAACGCGCGGCGGCGGCGCTCGACGTGTCGTATCTGGGGGTCGACCTCCTCGCGACGGCCGACCGGGCCGTCGTCGCGGAGACGAACGCGCGGCCGACGGTCGACGCCGCGACGAAGTACGTCGACGACTTCTACGACCGGCTGGCGGGATTGATTCGAACGACGGCGGAGAAGTGAGTTACTCCACGTCGATGGCGGCGGAGTCCCCGATCTTGTCGACGGTGACCTCGAGGATGCCGTTGTTGAAGCTCGCCGAGGCGGAGTGTTCGTCGACGCGGGCGGGGAGCCGAACCCGTTCGTCGTACTCGCGGTGGGGGGAACTGGCGCTGATGGTGAGGGTCTTGCCGTCGCATTTCAGCCCGATTGCCTCCTTCTCGACGCCCGGCAGGTCGGCGACGAGGCGCACCTGGTCGTCCTCCTCGTAGACGTCCACGTGCGTTTCGGAGGTGAATCCGGAGCCGTCGCCGACGGCCCCGTTTCCGGCGCCCGTCATCTCGTTCATCATCCGTTCGATCTCGTCGAAAATGTCGCCGAACGGGTCGTCACGGTCGTCGCCTCTCATGGAACACCGTAGGGAGTTTCCGGTCAAAAGCCTTCTGTCCCCGGTAGGGAATGACACGGCCGTTCGGTCGGGAATCGCCCGTTTGAAATACTGGTCCCGCCATCGACGACACGAAGGTCATGTTCAAGACGCTCGACGATCTCGGGTCCGGGAAACGCGTCCTCGTCCGACTGGATCTCAACTCGCCGGTCGAGGACGGCATCGTCAAGGACAACCGACGGTTCGCCCGCCACGCCCGGACCGTTCGGGAACTCGTCGAGTCCGATCATCGCGTCGTCGTCATGGCCCACCAGGGCCGGCCGGGTCGGGACTCCTTCGTCTCGCTCGACCAGCACGCGGACCTCCTCGCGGAGTACGTCGAGAGCCCCATCGCCTTCGTCGACGACGTGTACGGCGACCGCGCCATCGACGCCGTTCGGTCGCTCGGCGCCGGCGAGGTGCTCATGCTCGAGAACGTCCGGATGTGCGACGACGAGTTGCCGGAGAAACCCCCGGAGGAACACGCCGACAGCGAGTTCGTCCGGACGCTCGCCCCCGAGTTCGACTGCTACGTCGACGACGCCTACTCCGTTGCCCACCGCTCGCACGCCTCCATCGTCGGCTTTCCGCTCGTCCTCCCCGCCTACGCCGGGCGCGTCATGGCGGCGGAGTACGAGGCCAACTCCAGCATCGCCAACCGGGAGTTCGACGGCCCGGTGACGATGGTGCTCGGCGGCGCCAAAGCGACCGACGTGATCGACGTGATGAGCGCGCTCGACGACGAAATCGACCACTACCTCCTCGGCGGCATCGTCGGCGAACTCTTCCTCCGCGCCGCCGGCCACGACGTGGGCTACGACGTGGGCGACGGCGAACTGTACGACCACCAGTGGGAGAACAACGCGGAGCGCATCCGGTCGCTCCTCGACGACCGCGCCGACCGGATCAGCCTCCCCGTCGACCTGGCGTACGAAGACGAGGCCAACGAACGCGCCGAGCGCCCCGTCGACGGCGTGTCGAAAACCCAGCCCCTCCTCGACGTCGGCTCCGACACCGTCGAGCGCTACGGGGCGGTCGTCAAGGAGTCGGCCGCCGTGTTCGTCAAGGGTGCCCTCGGCGTCTTCGAGGACGAACGCTTTTCCCACGGCACCGTCGGCCTCCTCGAAACCATCGCCAGCACCGACTGCTTCTCGGTCATCGGCGGCGGCGACACCTCCCGCGCCATCGAACTCTACGGTCTCGGCGAGGAGTACTTCTCCCACGTCTCCATCGCCGGCGGCGCCTACGTCCGGGCGCTCACGGGGCAGTCGCTCCCCGGCGTCGAGGTTCTGGCGCAGGACGAGTGACCCTACTCGCGGGCCGGGGCCGTCGTCCCGTCGCGGGTGCCGGCGTCTGCGTCGTCCTCGTCCTGGTCCGCACCTGCCGGGCCGGAGATGACCTGCCGGATCGAGCGACCGAGGAGCCTGTAGAGCGCGTACGCGACGGCCGCGAGGAGGAGGAGTTCGATCACGTAGAGTTCGACCAGTTCGAGTAGGGACAGCTCTCCCAGCACGAGCCCCTCGGCGACGAGTAGAAAGCCGAGCGTGGCGACGAGGATCAGGGCCGGAACGAACAGTAACAGGACGCCGACCACGACTAGCTTGGTCCGATAGAGGAGACGGTCGTTCATACCCCACGTACGGGCCGGGACCACAAAGGGATACGCGTCGCGCGTCAGTAGTCGATGCCGACGCCCATCGCGTCCTCGGTCGTCGCCATGCTCTCCGCGGCGTCGGCGTCGCCGCGCAGGGCGCGGATGGCGTCCACGTTCTCCGGCACCACGTCGCTCTCTTGGTGGATGGCCTGGAACAGATAGAGGTCGCGCCCCTCGACAGTGATCGACTCCGACCAGATGCAGTTCTCCCAGAGGTCGCCCCGCGGGCGCCCGGCGTCGTGGGCGAACTCCTTGAGTTTGCCCGCGCCGTCGATGTCGGCGCCGGCCGGGATCTGGAACAGGCGCGTCTCGTCGGCGAAGAGGTCGCGCACGTCGTCGGCGTCGGCGTCGGACTCCAGGGTCACGTTGACGCTGTGGGTGTGCATCAGCGTCGCCGGCACCTTCATGCCCAGCGTGTCGATGTCGAGGTCGGGGAAGATGGTGTTCACGTCCGGGCCGTGATGCGAGGGGATGGTGACGGGGTCGGGGAGGATGTCGTCGATGGGTCCGCGCCCGGTCTGGCCGGGGTCGCCGCCGCGGCGCACCAGCGTGACGCGGGCCTTCTCGACGCCGTAGGCCTCCGAGAGCGGCGCGAGAATCCGGGAGAGGCCGGTGGTGTTACAGGAGACGACGCGCGCGGAGTCGGCGCCGACCGCGTTCGCGAAGTTCGCGCGGGCGTTGAAGCTCACGTCGGCCACGTCGGCGTCCTCGCCGCCCTGGAAAATCGCGGGCGTGTCGTGGTCGGCGTAGAGCGAGGCGTTCTCGGCGCCGATCCCCGAGGGCGTACAGTCGACGATCACGTCCGCCGCGGCGACGAGGTCGTCGACTTCGCCGGCGAGGTCGAGTCCCTCCTCGGCGAAGCGGTCGACCCGTTCCGGGACGGCCGCGTAGAGGGGGTAGCCGTTCCGCGCGGCCGCCGTCGCCTCGAAGTTCGGGCGCGTCTTCGCGACGCCGACGAGATCCATGTCCGGTTGTGCTGCCACCGCGTCAGCGACGCGCTTGCCGATGGTTCCGTAGCCGTTGACGCCGACCTGTGTCATATCGCGGAGTCGAGTAGCGACGGTGATAACGGTTTCGAGCTATCGTAGCGCACATCGCTCAGCCGTGCAAACCGTTCCAAACGACGCCGGAAGCGCCGCCACGGCCGCCGAAGACGGCGTTCTCACCGGTCACAGAGCCGCGTGAACAGGCGGTTGGTCCAGTCGGCCTCTGCGCGTGGCGTCGGCCCGTCGCCCCGGCCACGGATCGCGGCGGCCTCGCGCCGGACCACCGGCGAATGCGTGTCGTGTCGGCTGTCCGCGGCGGTCACCCGCCGTTTCACCGCGTCGGCGGTGACCCGGACGGCGCTCCGTACGTCCCCGAGGGCCGCTCGAACCGCCGAATACTCGAACGGCGCGTTCGGGCCGTAGCTCTCTCGGTCTACCCGGATCGACCCCGTTGCGATGTCGACCGTGACGTGCCCCGCCTCGGCGGCGAAGTCGATCCGGCGTCGGTCGGGCACGCCCGAGTGATGCTGGATCGTACAGATGACGTCGTCCGCGGTGGCGTACGAGAGCGCGACCCCGTCGAACGCCACCGCCTCGTCGCCGGTCGTGTTGATCCGCTCGACCGAGACGGCCGAGTCGTCCGCGGGGTAGCCGGCGGCGCGTAACCCCACGTAGATCGGGTGGACGATACCTTCACCGAACTCGCCGCCGGGCAGATCGAGTACCCAGTCGCCGCGGTCCGGCCGCCGTGGGTCGATGTCCTCCGCCCACCGAACCGAGACGCCGTGCAGGGTCCCGAAGTCGCCGCGCTCGATCCGTCGATACGCCTCCCGAAACGCGCGGTAGTACACTTGATTGTGGACGACGGTCGCGCGCACGCCGGCCCGGTCCGCGGCGGCCGTGAGCCGTTCGAACTCGGCGCGAGTCCGCACGAACGGCTTCTCGACGAGGACGTGTACTCCGTGATCGATACACGTCGTGGCGAGATCGTAATGCGTCCGGATCGGGGTGCAGACGTGCACCCAGTCGACCGCTTCCTCGCGAAGTAGCGCCTCGAGATCGGTGTAGCCGGCGACGCCGGTGCGTGCCGCTACCCGCTCGACCCGTGACTCGTCGACATCGGCCACGGCGACGAGTTCGGCGTCCGGCGTCCCCGCGATTGCGGTCTCGTGCCACCCCGCGACCGACCCGAGACCGACGATTGCGGTTCGTAGCACGGGCGGTCTAACCGTTCGGATCACTTATCGGTGGCCGTTACTGTCACGTTCTCGACGCCGGAGGGCAAGGGCTAACCTCGCTGCGTCCCTCCGTTCACCCATGTCCGACGCACTCCGCGAGGCCGCCGAGACGGCGGTCCACCAGTGCATGGCGCTCGGCGCCGACGAGTCCTGTGCGGTCGTCACCGACGACGAACGCCTCCCCATCGGCGAGGCGCTGTACGAGGTGGCGAGCGACGTGACCGACGACGCCGTCCTCCTGCGGTATCCGCCGGGCGAGCAACACGGGACCGAACCCCCCGCACCCGTCGCGGCGGCGATGGCCGACGCCGACGTGGTGCTCGCGCCGACGACGAAGAGTTTGAGTCACACGCGCGCTCGGAAACGCGCCTGCGAGGCCGGCGCCCGCGCCGCGACCCTCCCCGGCGTCACCGAGGCGGTGATGATCGCCGGCCTCGACGCCGACTACGAAGCCATCGAGCAGGGCTGTCGCGAGGTGCTCGCACAGGTCGACGGCGCCGACGAGATTCGCGTGACGACGCCCGCCGGCACCGACCTGACCGTCCGCCCCGGCGACCGCGAGTGGCTCACCGACACCGGGATGGTCCACGACTCCGGCGACTTCTCGAACCTCCCCGCCGGCGAGACGTTCGTCAGCCCCGAGACGGCAACCGGCACCTACGTCGTCGACGGGACGATGATGCCCCACGGGCTCGTTCCGGAACCGCTCCGGTTCGAGGTGGACGACGGCTACGTCACGCACATCTCCGACGACGCGGTGCGCGAACAGGTCGAGGCGGCCCGCGAGGAAGTCGGCGACGCCGCCGCCAACCTCGCCGAACTCGGCATCGGGACGAACGTCGGCGTGACGGAACTCGTGGGATCGGTCCTCTTGGACGAGAAAGCCGCGGGCACCGTCCACGTCGCCATCGGCGACGACGCGAGCATCGGCGGCGACACTGAGGCCCCGCTTCACCTCGACGGGATCATCCGGGACCCGACGGTGTACGCGGACGGGGAGGTCGTAGACCTCCCGAACGCCGAACGGACGTGAGTCCGTGAGGCGGCGACCCCATCGCCGTCCTCGTCACCCGCGTTATGGAAGTAACAAGGCTAAAACCCCGACCTTCAGGGCGGGGAGGATGTCAAGCCTCGGTCTCGTCGTCGAGGAATCCGTGGTAGGGACAGACGTACTCGTCGCGGATGATCTGCTCGTCGACGATGTCGAGGCCGAGGTCGTCGAGTTCGCTCGCGATCCGGTTGAGGTCGTCGTGAGTCTGCCCGATGGCGTTTACGTACACGTTTCGCTTGCCGGTCATAATCTCGCGGACCGCGGTCACACCGTCTATCTTCCGGGCCCGGTTCGCGAGGGCATCCCGCTTCGGGACCGGCGCCGTACAGATGATCTTGGTGTACAGCGGGTACCCCGCCAGGTCGTAGTCGATGTCGATGTGATAGCCCCGGATGATTCCGTTCTCTTCGAGCTTGTTGATCCGCGTCCGGACGGTACTCGGGGAGAGATCGAGCTGTTCCGCAATATCGCTGGATGACGTTCGTCGGGCGTCCTGCTGGAGGTAGTAGAGGATGGAACGATCGATCGAGTCCAGTTCGCCGTCTCTCATCACCCGACGTTCGTCGCTCGGCGTCTTATGCCTGTCCCGGAACGCGCCGTCGACCCCGCCGCGTCCAAATCGTCGTGTTGCAGACGGGAAGTGCGTAAAGACGAGTCGATTTTGACGAATCGTCATTATAACCCACTAGTTTATGCTGTTCCGTGGTCTATTGACGGTCGACGAACGACGCCGATCCACATAGAGCTATGAGACTGCAATCGATCGTATCCACGAGCGAGGAATCGGCGACAGGAACGGACGACGAGTACGTCGTCCTCGGCGGCGGTCACGTCGGCAGCGAGGTGGCCAGACACCTTCGGGCGGCGGGAAACGCCGTGACCGTCGTCGACGAGACACATGATCCGACCGATCTGCCGGGCGTCCGGGGCGATCCTACTGATCGCCGAACGCTCGACCGAGCGGGGATCACCGACGCGACGACCGTCGTGGTCGCGATGCCGGACGACGGGCGGAGCCTGCTCGTCGCCGGCCTCGTGCGCGCCCGCTTCGGCGTCGCCGACGTTCGGGTGCTCGTGCGGACGCCCGACCGCTGTGACCTCGTCGCCGACGCCGGCTACGAGCCGATCTGTGCGACGACGGCGCTGTCAGAGGCCGTCGTGGCCGATCTGGAGCGGTTGCGAGAGGTTGCATGAAGGAGCTCGAACGCGACCTCGGTCTCCCGTCCGTTCTCGCTATCAGTATCGGCGCCATGATCGGCAGCGGCATCTTTATTCTGCCGGCGCTGGCGCTCGAAATCGCGGGTCCCGCCGTCGTCCTCGCGTACCTTCTCGCCGGCCTGCTGGTCGTCCCGGCCGCGCTCTCGAAATCGGAGATGGCGACCGCGATGCCGGAGGCCGGCGGCACCTACATCTACATCGAGCGGGGGATGGGGCCGCTGCTCGGAACCGTCGCCGGCGTCGGGACGTGGTTTTCCCTCTCGTTCAAGGGCGCGCTCGCGCTCGTTGGGGGCGTTCCCTACCTGTTGCTCCTGTTCGACCTCCCGCTCCAGCCGGTCGCGCTGGGGCTGGCGACGCTGCTGATTCTGGTGAACCTCGTCGGCGCGAAACAGACGGGACGGCTCCAACTCGCCATCGTCGTCATCATGCTGGCGGCGCTCGGCTGGTTCGCCGCCGGAAGCGCGCCGGGCGTCCAGCAGACCAACTACGCCGGCTTCTTCGACGCCGGCGTCGGCGGCCTCCTCGCCGCGACGGGGCTGGTCTTTGTCTCCTACGCCGGCGTCACCAAGGTGGCGAGCGTCGCCGAGGAAGTCGAGGACCCCGGTCGCAACATCCCGCTCGGCATCCTCGGCTCGCTCGCGTTCACCACCGTCCTGTACGTGGCCATCGTCGCCGTTCTCGTCGGGATCACCGACCCCGGGAGCGTCGCCGGTTCGCTGACGCCCGTCGCCGTCGCCGCCGAGGTCACCCTCGGAGAGGCGGGCGTCGTCGCCGTCATCCTCGCGGCCATCCTCGCGCTCGTCTCGACCGCCAACGCGGGCATCCTCTCGTCGTCGCGCTACCCATTCGCGATGAGCCGCGACAAGCTGGCGCCGCCGTCGCTCTCCACCGTCAGCGAGCGGTTCGGGACGCCCGCAACCTCGATCACCCTCACCGGCGCCGTGTTGCTGGTGCTCATCGCCTTCGTCCCGATCCTCGACATCGCGAAACTGGCGAGCGCCTTCCAGATCATGGTGTTCGCGCTGATCAACCTCGCCGTCGTCGCCTTCCGCGAGGGGACCGCCGAATACGACCCCGAGTTCACCTCGCCGCTGTACCCCTGGATGCAGGTGTTCGGCGCCGTCACGGGCGTGCTCCTCCTGACGCAGATGGGCCCGGTCGCGCTCACGGGCGCGGCGGTCATCACGCTCGCGAGCGTCGGCTGGTATCTCGGCTACGTCCGCCCGCGGGTGCGTCGCGAGGGCGTCGCGACCGACGCGATCCGCCGGCAGGTGGGCCGTGACGCGCTCGCCGACGTCGAATCCGCCGCCGCGGACGACACCCACGAAGTGCTCGTCGCGCTGCCGAAGGCGGTTGGCGAGGACCGCGAGCGCTCGCTCGTCGCCATGGCTGCGGACGTCGTGCGCCCACACGACGGGCGCGTCGTCGTCGTTCGGTTCGAGGAGATTCCGGATCAGGCGCCGCTCACGGACGATGCCACCGTCCAGTCACCGGCCGACCGCTCCTTCGAGGCGCGGATCGAGGCGCTCGCCGCGGCGTTCGGCGTCGACGTCGAGGCCGACGAAATCGTCAGCCACGACACGAAACACGCCATCGTCAACGTCGCCGATCACCGTGGCGTCGACGCCATCGTCGCCGAACACGAACCCCTTCGCCTCCGCTCGCGCCTGCTCGGCGACCCGGTCGACTGGGTCGTTCGACACGCGACCTGTGACGTGCTCCTCGTCGACAACGTCGGCTACGACGCCCCGATGCACGTCGCCCTCTCGGGTGATGGTGGGCCATACGAGTCGCGTGCCGTAGCTCTGGCCGACGCCGTCGCCACCGCGAACGACGGTCGGATATCGCTCTGGCATCCCCACGATGGCGGAACGGACCGACACAGCCGCACGATCGACGACTACCAGTCCGAACTATCGGGACTGCTCTCCGTCCCCGTTCGGTCCGAATCGATCCGCACTGACGGGGGGAATCCATCCCCGCCCGACGTGCTCGTGCGCGCCGGCGCCGACCCCCGACTCCGGGACGTGTTGTTCGACGACCGACCGCTGGTTCCGAACCCCGGCTGTACGACCGTCACCGTCTACCCTCAGGTCGACCGTCGCCCTCCGCTCGCTCGACGGCTGCTCGAACGGTTCGTCTTCTAACGCTGCCGGCGGTACGGCACTCACGATATTCGCCACTCCGAGGTGGCGACTCCCTTGCAACAGTTACAGCCGACGGTACGAGCCGTGGAAGGGCGGATTTTTACCGCCTGACCGGCTACCGGTCCGTATGACTCATCCCGGACCCGACGCGGGCGACCGCGTCGCTCTCGCCTGTCCCTCCTGTACGCCGACCGCGACGACGGTCCACGAAGTGTTGAAACCCGGCGGCCACGTCACCGTCCGGTGTACCGACTGTGGCCACGTCCACAAGGAGCGCTACGACCCGCCCCGTGAGATCGCCGTCGACGTGGTGGTCTCGCAGGGCGACGAGTCGCTGACGACGACCGTCGACGTGCCGGCGGAGGAGACGGTCGCCCGCGGCGAGGAGTTCGTCGTCGACACGGCCGAGGCGATCATGCAGGTGCGGATCACCGCCGTCGAACTCCCCGGCGACCAGCGGGTCGAGGAAGCCGACGTGGCGGACGTGGCGACGCTCTGGACCCGCGCCGTCGACAACGTCCGCGTCAACGTGACCGTCCACCCGAACGACGGCCGGCGCGACGACTCCCGGAGCGTCACCGTGTCGGTGCCCGGCGACCACGAGTTCGTCGTCGGCGAGACGGCCGAGTTCGCGGACGAGGAGTTCGAAATCACGGGCGTCCAGGTGCGCGACGACGCCCCGGAGTACCGGTTCGAAAAACTCGATCACGAGGGGGACAGCGTCTTCGCCAAAGACGTCAAGCGGGTGTACGGTCGCGACGTGACCTCGGCCGCGTGGTCGGCGTGGTAGGGGTTGCCGAGGACTCCCCGCAGGCCTGTCACGACTCGCCGATCGGGCCGGCGACGCCCCCCAGCCGTCGCTACGGTACTCCGATCGATCCGCGCCCGGCTACCGCTCGGGCCGCCACCGGCCCCCGATCTCCGGCCGCGGGTAGTCCTGATACGACCCGTCGAGAAACGTCGTCACCCGGCCGTCCTCCTCGCTGAGGGTGACGGCCCAGAGCACGCCCTCACGGGTCGAGGTCTCCAGGGCACTCAGGTGTTTCGTCCCCATCCAGTCGGGGTAGTCCAGTTCGCCGGCGTCCCCGATTTCGCCCCGGCTCGGACTCCGGACGCGGACCATCTGCTCCTGTACGGTGCCGTCGCCGGTCACGACGACGGCCCCGTCGCAGTCGAACGCCACGTCCCTTGCGACCTTGGTGAACGCCTCGGTCGAGTCGGTGACGACCTGACACCGCTCGACCGGCCACCGATTCGCCCCGAGCGGGTCGGTGTAGTGGCCGAAGTCGACGTCGGCGACGACGAGAAAGTAGAGGCTCGGGCCGGAGACGTGCTGTTCGTCCCAGCCCTCGAACTCCATACTCAACGCCTCCGCGGTGTATCTGATCCGGTCCATGAGCTCCTGGCTGGTGGCGTACTTCCGCAACACCCGATTCAGGTCGCTCATTCTCGTCTACGTCCCGTAGTTGGCGAACGTAGTTAACCATTCCCAAGTGGCAAGTGTCACCAATCCGCCGATGGCGACGCCCCGGTCGCGACGGACTGGCCCGATTGGCGGCTACCTCGCAACTCGTATAAGCACCCGCACACAGCGTTAACACATGGACCCTGCGGTGTTGCGCGAGGATATGGTCGACGGCCTCGACCACGCCCTCGGCGGCCTCGACGAGGCCGTCGGCGTGGCGATGCGGACGGTCCCCCGCCACGCGTTCGTCGAGGAGCAACCGTACGACAACCGCACCGGCGACCACGCCGGCACGGACGTCCTCGCGCCCCGAACCGTCGCTCGCCTGCTCGAAGCCCTCGCCGTCGACGACGGGGACGAGACGCTCGTCGTCGGCGTCGGCGTCGGCTACACGGCCGCCCTCCTCGCCGAACTCGTCGGCGAGCGCCACGTCCACGCCGTCGACATCGCGCGCCGCCTCGTCCTCGACGCGCGCCGGAACCTCGGGCGCGCAGGCTACGACGGCGTCCTCGTCGACCGCCGCGACGGCGCCGACGGCCTCCCCGAGTACGCCCCCTTCGACCGCGTCCTCGTCGAGGCGTCGGCGGTCCGGCCGCCCCGCGCCCTGCTCGACCAGCTAACCCCCGACGGCCGCCTCGTGATGCCCCTCGGCACGCCCGAGGGGACGCTCGCCGCCGTCGAAGCCGACGACTCCCCCGAGGGCTACGCCGTCGCCGAGGAGTTCGGACCCGTGACGCTCGCGCCATTGCTCGTCGAGGGCGAACAGGCCGGCGGCGTCACGCGCAACCGCACCGAGCGCGAGGACCGCGAGTTCGCCGAGCAGGGCTACTTCGCCCCCACCGGCTGGGAACACGAGTGGATCGACTGGGACGACCGCCTCGACGGCGGGCGCGGGCACCGCCGTCGGTGAGCATGCCCGCCGTCGCGTTTGCGGGCATGATCCGGCACCGCCGAGTCCCCCGTCCGGCGGCACGTCGAAGACGACGACGCGAAGGGTCGCGTCGGGCGCATGGTCGAAGTCCCGTCTCAGCTAATGAATAGCCGCCTGTCCGCGCGTTCGTGTTCGGCCGCGTGGATGTCGACCAGTGGCGTAAACGACGTCAGCTCCGCTAGCGTCCGCTCGGCACTGTCGTCGGTGGCCGCGGTCATGGCCGAGTGCAGCGAGCAAAGAATCCGTTGCGCGTCCGTATGCCCGAGCGACAGGAGCCGCTGTGCCGCGCCGAGCAGCCCGGTTACGAACCCGTGACAGCAGAGCCGACACGCCTCCCGTTCGTCGACCCCCCCGAGGGCAGTCACGACACCCAGAACGACCGCATAATTCCCGGAAGTGTCGTCGAGACCGGCGGCGTACCGTTCGAGTAGTTCGGCGTCGTCCAGTTCCCGCTGTAACGTGAGCAGCCGCCGGCCGGACTGGCGAGAACTCCGTCGGAACTCCGCCGCCATCGTCACGGCCGTCAGTCGGCTGTCGGATTCACGCACTGCCTCCAAGTCGTCCTCGGCCGCGCCGGCGTGTGCGTGTCGCAGCGCCACGAGTTCGGTCGTGCCCAGTTTCCGTCGGAGATACGTCGCGAGGAGTTCTTCGAGATCGGTGGCGTCGGTCACGCGGCCGTTCTGAATGAACTGTTCGAGACCGTACGACACCGTGTAGGTTCCGACGGGGAGAAACGAGTCCGCCAGACGGAATGCCTCCAAGGCTGCCTCGTCGGTCACCGTTCGACCTCCCGGCTGTGTGCGTGTGCATGGCCGTCACCGTGGCTGTGTGGTTCCGGCGCCTCGTCGAACGTCGTCGGGAGCACGTGCTCGTGGTGGACGGTAACGTCCGCCGGTAGCGACTCCGAGAGCGCCGCGTCCATTCGTTCGAGCGACTCTCCGCCCCGAATCAACGCCTCCGTCTCACGGATCGCCAGTTCCCAGTGGTGATTCCCGATCACGTGTCCCAGTTCGAGGGCCGTGGTCGCGGCCACGTCGCTCCCGTCGAACCCAATCACTAGCGCCTCGATCGGTTCGAGTTCGACGACGACGAGCGCTCCCGACTCCGTTTCGAGGACCGCGCCGTTTCCGAGAATGCGCCCGACTGCGACGCCGAGCTCTCGGCCCTCACGGGTCTCCGTCCTGACGTGTGACCGCCGCCGATCGGTGTCCGAGAGAACCACCCGATGTGCGTCCGTCTCGGCCAATCGCCTCGCGATCCGATCCTCCTCGCGGTGGCCGAGATAGGCGTCGGCGATCAACATCCGACGACCCCCTCCGATCGGTGCCGCCACGTCCCGGGTGATCCCCGTCGGCCGGGCCGAAAGCCCACTCCCCGCTCGTTCGTGTGGGTGTCCGGGCTCGTCGGTCGCTCTGCCGATTCAAAATGTATACACATGACCTGTGTTTCGAGTATATTCTCGGTGTAATAGTATATCTCTGCCGGATATGGGCAATGTTTGAATCAAAATCACTTCATATATACTTTAGATGTGTTTTTATTAGCATGAGCACGACCGAACAGTCGTCGAGTACCACCACGCGCCGTCGGGCGGGTGTCGCCCCGTGACGCTGATTCTTTTGGCTCCGTTACTGACGGCCGGCGTCTTGGGGATCACTCACGCCATCGAACCCGACCACGTCGCAGGCATCTCCTCGCTCACCAGCCGGTTCGAAAGCCCTCGACTCTCCGCCGCTGTCGGGGCCTGCTTCAGCATCGGCCACGCCGCTCTGGTCGTCGCGTGGCTCGCTATCGGCTACTTCACCCTCGGCCGCACACGCTATCCGGCAGTTCTCGACACGGTCGGGACGGCCGTCGTCGCGCTGGTCTTGGGGTCGATTGGGGCACTCATGATGCTGCGAGGACTCCGTTCGATGTATCACGTGTATCAACACAGCCACGCTCACGACGGCGTCGCTCACGAGCACACGCACACGCCGAAGTCGACCTCCCACGGTCACGATCACACCGCCGGCACCTATCTCAAGATGAGCCTCACCGGGGCGTTGTTCACGCTCTCCCCGCCCCTGTCGATGATCGTCTTCGCGTCTTCCCTGTTTTCGCAGTACGGCGTCCGGACCGTGGCTCTCGCGGTGGCCGTTTACACGGCGGCGATTACGGCGACGATGAGCGCCATCGGGGCCGGAGTCGGGACCGTGGTGGCCCACACGGACCGGTCGTCCAGGAAGTACCACTTCGTGCGCACGACGGGTGGGCTGTTGATCTTCGCCCTCGCGGTGTCGTTGGTCGCCGGCTCACTTCCGTCGTGATCGACGGGGTGGCACCGCCGAATCGGTGGCCGAGTTCGTCGACACCTAGAGGAGGTACCGCTGGGCGAGCGGCACGCTCTCCGTCGGTTCACAGGTGATCGGCTCGCCGTCGATCGTCACCTCGAACGTCTCGGCGTCGACGTCGATGTCCGACGGACAGTAATCGTTGAGAACCATATCGTTCTTGGTGAGACTGCGGATACCGTGCACGGGGACGACGGGCGTATCGAGGCCAATCTTCTCCTGTACGTCGTTCTCGACGGCCGCCTCCGCGGCGAAATGAATGCTGTTCGCCTTGGGGGCCTCGCCTTTGGCACCGTACATCGGCCGTTGCATCATCGGCTCCGCCCACATCGACGCGGCGTTCGCTTCCCCGGTGTTTGCCCACGTGGGGAAGCCGCCTTTGAACACCAGTTCCGGTTTGACCCCGAAGAACGCGGGGTCCCAGAGGACGATGTCGGCCAACTTGCCGGGTTCGAGCGATCCGACGTAGTCGTCGATCCCGGCGGTGATCGCTGGGTTGATGGTGTATTTTGCGATGTAGCGTTTGATGCGGTGGTTGTCGTTCCCGCTGCCTTCGTCTTCCGGCAGTGGCCCACGCTGCTGTTTCATCTGGTGGGCCGTCTGCCAGGTCCGACTGATGACCTCTCCCGCCCGCCCCATCCCCATCGAGTCGCTGGTCATCATGCTAATCGCTCCCATGTCGTGGAGCACGTCCTCGGCGGCGATGGTCTCCGGCCGAATCCGGGAGTCGGCGAAGGCGACGTCCTCCGGACTGTCGGGGTCGAGGTGGTGGACCGTCATGATCATGTCCAGATGCTCGTCGGCGGTGTTGGTCGTGTAGGGGTTCGTCGGATTCGTCGAGGACGGGAGCACGTTCTCGTGGCCGACCCCCTCTAGGAGGTCGGGTGCGTGTCCCCCACCTGCACCCTCGATGTGGAAGAGGTGGATGTTTCGCCCGCCGATGGCGTCGAACGTATCCTCGAAGTACCCCGATTCGTTGAGCGTGTCCGTGTGGAGAATGATCTGTACGTCGTATTCGTCACCGACGTCGAGAGCGGTGTCGATGGTTTCGGGCATCGCCCCCCAGTCCTCGTGGATCTTGAACCCACAGGCACCCGCTCTCGCTTGCTCCTCGATGGTTTCGGGTTCGTGTGCCGAGCCGTTCCCGTAGAAGCCAAAGTTGATCGGCCACTCCTCACCGGCTTTGTGCATCATCTTCAGATTCTCCGGGCCGGTGGTCGCGATGGGGAAGACCGGGCCAGTCCCGCCGCCGAGCATCGTGGTGATTCCCGTCGACAAGGCGTGTCTCGGGAGGTCACCCGAGAAGAAGTGGAGGTGAATGTCGAGACCACCTGCCGTGACGATCATGCCCTTACAGTCGAACGGCTCGGTGTTCCCACCGATGACCAGATCCGAATCCACGAAGGACATAGTCTCCGGATTCCCCGAGTTGCCGATGCCGACGATCCACCCGTCTTTGATGCCGATATCGGCCTTCACGATGCCCAGAATCGGATCGACGATGGTCGCGTTCGTCAACACCCAGTCGACCACGTTACCGTGGGCGGAGCCGGAGGCGTGTCCGAGACCATCTCTGACGACTTTCCCGCCCCCGACGACCGACTCGTCACCGTACGTAATGTGGTCCTCCTCGACTTCCGCGAGTAGCTCCGTATCGCCGAGTCGGAACCGGTCACCCACCGTTGGGCCAAAGTGGTTGAGGTACTCCTCGCTGTCCATATCACGCCCCATCGATCACGCCCCCTCGAACCCGTTCTGTCGGGCTCGTTCGAGTGCACGTGTCAGATTCGAGTCCCCTTCCGTCCGGCCCTCGGTCAGACCGTTCAGACCAGTGACGCGTTTCGTCCCCCCGAGTTCGACGAGTTGCAACTCACGAGTCTCGCCCGGTTCGACGCGGATCGAATCCCCTGCCGGAACGTCGAGTCTCATTCCGAAGGCCGCTTCACGGTCGAAATCCAGCCGGCGGTTCACTTCGAAGAAATGAAAGTGCGATCCGATCTGGATCGGACGGTCACCGCGGTTCGTCACCTCAACCGTCGTCGTCTCCCGATTCTGGTTGATGCTGACCGGCTCCCCGCTCGGAATGAACTCCCCCGGGACGAGTGTGTCTTCAGTCATGTCCGTTCGTCACTCCGACTGACGATTGCTGGGAGTTCGAATCCCTTTTATATTGAATGTTCGCTTTTTCCAGCTTAAGTAGCACTCTTCCACCCATATTACGCTAAAATACTATACATGCATGCAAATAAATCTGGGTGTTGGCGCATAAACGTTCGATCGGCGGCGATTCCGTCGGCCGCTTACCGGTCGCCGAGCGGCGGGGCCGTCTCGGGCGGGTGGCGGGGATCGGCCACCTGTTCGTAGGCGTATGCCATCTCGACGAGACGCGGTTCGTCGTACGGTTTGCCGAGCAACTCGACGCCAACCGGGACTCCGTCCTCGGTGAGTCCACCAGGGACCGAGACGGCCGGACACTGTGTCTGTGCCCCGATAACCGTGTTCGTGGGGAAATTCGCCGCGGTGTATCGGTCTTCGAGATCCGACATCGTCGGTGGAACCACCTGCACGTCCGGGAACACGATGGCGTCGAGGCCGTCGGCGGCGAACGTGTCCACGACATCCCGTCGTAGTGACTCCTGACCGAGGGCACGACGCCAGAACTCGACCGTCTCCGCCGGTTCGTCGGGTGCTGTGACGATATCTTCGATGAGGTCCAGCCAGTCGTGGTACTCGCCGGCGTCGTAGATTTCCGTGAGCGAATCGTACGGAATCCCATCCCGCTCGGCGAGGAACTCGTTGAGATGGACTTTGCCCTGTGACGGGTAGATGGTCGTCTCTTCGAGTTGTGCCTCTAGATCGGTAATCGAGACGGGATCGACTAACTCGGCCCCGGCCGTAACCATCACGTCGAGCGCCTGCTCGACCACCTCGTTGACCGGCGCTGCGCGCGGATCGTCGTCCGACCCGAACGCGTCGCGCAACACGCCGATGCGGACGCCCTCCAGCCCATCGGCCTTTAGATGATCGGTGTAGGAGTCGACGTCGGTCAGCGCCGTCGCACCAGTCCACGTGTCGGCCGGGTCGTATCCGACAATCACATCCAGCAGGGACGCCATGTCGGTCACTGTCCGCGCCATCGGCCCCGCGGTATCCTGTCGCGGAACGATTGGCGACAACCCGTTCCGACTCACCAGCCCCGTCGTGACACGAATCCCAAACAGATTACAGTTCGCGGACGGCACTCGGATCGAGCCACCGGTGTCCTCACCGATACCGATCGTCCCCAGATTGGCCGCGACGCCCGCTCCGGTTCCGGCACTGGAGCCCCCCGGATCCCTGTCGAGGTCGTACGGGTTCCTCGTCTGTCCACCGGCGGACGAGTATCCGAACCACGAGGCGGCGAAGTCAGGGAGGTTCGTCTTGGCGAGGACGACGGCGCCGGCGTCCTTGAGCTTCGACGTCACGGTCGCGTCCGTCGTCGGGACGTAGTCCGCACAGGCCTCGGACCCGAACGTCGTGCGCAGGCCCGCGGTTTCCGCCTGATCCTTGAGGAGAATCGGAATCCCGTGGAGCGGACCGACGAGTCCGCCCTCGGCAAGCGCCTCGTCCAGTTCCCTCGCGCGCTCCAACGCGTCGTCGTTGACGGTCACGATGCTGTTGAGCGCCGGCCCGCCGCGGTCGTACGCATCGATCCTGTCGAGATACCGCTCGACGAGTGCCTCACACGTGAGGTCGCCAGCCAGCATCGCATCGTGTATCTCCGCGACCGTCGCGTCCACGATTTCGAACTGATCACTCATTTCTTCGATTCGGCAAATGCGTTTCTAATTTATATAATTTGGGCGAAAAATTTGATTATATGGGTGTTTATGGCGATCAAAATAATACGAGTGGTCGATTAGGCTCCCCGATAAATCGGATCGTCTCAGCGCACGCGTCCGGGAGGCGGCGGTGCCCCGACTGCCGTTCGTCTGGCCGACTCCCACGCGGACCGGAGCGCGTCCGCCACCGAGTCCGATCGAGGCCCCACGGCACGAACCATCACCCCCGCATCGTTCGGGAGCGCCGACGCCCCAGCCCGCGTCTCCGGGCCTGTCGCCTCGGTTACGATGCGGTGGAGTTCGTCGGCCTCGGCGTCCGGGACGACGACGTAGAGCGTTCCGTACACGTCGTGTTCGCCCAGCACCCCCGGCGCCCGTTGATCGTCGTCGGGGTGGTGGTGTTCGCTGTCGGCGAACAGCAGTCCGTCGGGACCGGCACACTCGACGGTCGAGTAGTACCGGTCGAATTCGAACCACTCGCCGCGACCGATCCGACCGGGAACGAGCACGTCCCCGAGGATTGCCGTCGCGCCCTCACCGACCGTGAGTTCACACGCGCGGTGGTATCTGGCGTCCGCGTGAAGGATCGTCGGCTGCGGGACGTAATCCAGATGGCCACCGGATTCCACCGAGAGCGTCACGTCGGTGGCGGCGTAGTTGTGCTCCATCGTCTGGACCTTGGTGGCGCTCTGTGTCCCGACGTGTGCGATGGCGTCGGGACGGACCGTGATGTCGACCGTCTGCCGATCACCCTGGACGATACCCCCGGACGGCGACTGCACACACACGACCGATCCCTGCGGGTGGGGGTCGTTGTCGAGTTCCCCCGTGACGTGAAACGGTACCCGAGCGAAGTCGTAGACCAGCCGCGTTCCCTCGTCGTTCATCGCGAACACGAGCTCCAGCTGTCCGTCCTTCCCGGGGACGCCGACGGCCGACTGTGGGATGGACTCCGACGCGAACCCCTCGAACGATGGGTGGGGGGCGTCCGCAGCCATCAGGCGAACAGCACACCCTCTTGGATGTGCGTGAGTACGTCGTCGATACCGTCGTTGGACAGACAGTCGGTGAACACGAAGGGACCATCCCGGACCTCCCGTGAATCCTCGTCCAGCCTGTCGAGATCGACGCCGACGTGAGGCGCCAAGTCGGTTTTGTTGATGACGAGCAGATCACAGTTCACCAGCCCCGGCCCTCGCTTCCGTGGAATGTCTTCCCCTTCCGCGACCGAAATGACGTACAGCGAGTAGTCGGCCAGTTCCGGATTGAACGTTGCCGCCAAGTTGTCACCGCCGCTTTCGACGAACACCAAGTCCAGTTCGGGGTATTCGGCGACGAATTCGTCGATCTGGTTGAGGTTCATCGACGGATCCTCGCGGATCCCCGTGTGTGGGCACGCGCCGGTTTTCACCCCGGCAACCAGCTCCTCGGGGACGACACCCTCGAAGCGCTCGCGAAGCACCTCGGCGTCCTCCCGCGTCAACACGTCGTTCGCGATGACCCCGACGTTCACTCCCCGCTCACACAGCATCGGGACGAGTTCTCCCAGCAGTGAGGTTTTCCCCGAGCCGACTGGCCCACCAATCCCAACCGTCGCCACGTCCTGATGTGTCAGGCTCATTCGTCACCGCTCGCGGACGACAGTTCCATCGCCGCATCCGACCGGATCGGATCGTGTACCGTGACTAGCTTGTTGCCGTCCGGGAACGTCGGTTCGACCTGAATCATCGGAATCATCTCCGGGACCCCGTCCATCACGTCCTCCCGGGACAACAACTGGGAGGCACCGGCGCGGACTTCGGCGACGGTGCTCCCGTCGCGGGCACGCTCGAAACACCAGTCGGTGATGTAGGCCACTGCCTCCGGGTGGTTCAGGTCGACGCCGCGTTCCTTGCGCCGGCGAGCTAACTCCGCGGCCATGAACACCAGCAAGCGCTCCCGTTCTTTGGGGATCAGATTCATCGGATCGCCTCCGGCGTTCGGTCCGTCGAGGTGGCTGCCGACACGCTGTCGCTGGCGGCGCGGTTCGGATACGGGCGTCGGGCTACTCGTCGTCCTGTTCGTCGAACTATCGTGCTGTTCGCTTCGGTGGTCGGTCCGTCGTCGTCGGTTTGGGTTCGTCTGTGAACTGCGTTCATTGGTTTCGCTCTGAGGGTCGGTCTGTCCGTTCGTGTCCACGTCCGTGTTCGTGTCCGGCGGCGAATTCCCGCCGCGTTCAGATGGCGATGTACTTTTTCACCACCTCCGAACCTTCCAGCTCCGACGGCGGATACTCGCCGGCGATGGTCCCTTTCTCCATCACGTATCCCCGTTCGCACGTCTTGACAGTAAATTCTAGGTTTTGTTCGACAAAAAACACGCTCATACCGAGATCGTCACAGATGTCTTGAAGCGTTTCGCCGATCTGTGCAACAATGTTCGGTTGGACTCCCTCGGAGGGTTCGTCCAGCAAGAGCAGGTCGGGATTGCCGATCAGTGCCTGTCCGATGGCGAGCATCTGCTGTTCCCCGCCACTCATCGTCCCCGCTTTCTGCGATTTCCGCTCCGCGAGTCGGGGGAAGAACTCGTACACCGACTCGTAGAGCAGCGGCGGCGAGGTGTACTCGTCCACCGACGCGTCGTTCACCTGCTCTCCCACGCGAAGGTTCTCCTCTACGGTCAAGCGGGGAAAGATGTCCCGTCCCTGTGGCACGTATCCGATACCGAGTCCGGCGCGTTCGTCGGCCGTCGCACCGGTCACATCGTCTCCCTGATATCGGATCGTCCCACTTTCCGGGGATAGTAGACCGATCGCCGTCTTCATCAGTGTCGTCTTTCCGACGCCGTTCCGGCCGATGAGCGCGACGATTTCGTCGCCCTCGACGGAGAAGGAGACATCCCGGAGGATCGGCGTGTTGCCGTACGTGACGTTCACACTGTCGAACGAGAGGACCGACATCTCAGTCCTCCCCCAAGTAGATCCGCTGGACGTCTTCGTTTTCCTCGATTTCCTCGACCGGCCCCTCGGCGAAGATACTCCCGTTGTGCAGGACCGTCACCGTCTCGGCGATCTGGCGCACGAAGTTGATGTCGTGTTCGACGACGATCACCGCCGTCCCATCGTCGGCGAGCGACTGAATGAGCTCCCCGGTCTGTTTCGTCTCGTCGACGGTCATCCCCGCCGTCGGTTCGTCGAGCAACAGGAGATCCGGTGAAATCGCCGTCGCCATCCCAATCTCCAGCCACTGCTGCTGTCCGTGCGAGAGGTCGCCGACGCGTGTCCGTTCCTCGCCGTGTAGCTGCACCTGTTTGAGTATCTCCGTGATCTCGTCGTCGTACTCGTCGGTCATCCGCTGGATGGGGATTCGCAGGTTCTCCCTGGCCGTCAGATCCGGGTAGACGGTCACGTCCTGATACTTGATGCTGATTCCTGCCCGCACGCGTTCGTGCGGTTCCATCTCGGTGATATCCGTCCCGTCGTACAGTATCGTCCCGTCGTCGGCTTTGAGGCGCCCCGTAAGCAGTTTGAAAAACGTGCTCTTTCCGGCGCCGTTCGGGCCGATGATACAGCGGATTCCCGTCGACTGGAGTTCGTAGTCGACGCTGTCGACGGCCGTGAGCCCGCCGAACTCCTTGGTGAGCCCCCTGGTTTCGAGGATGGGTTCCGACCCACGCTCCGACGACCGGGCCTGCTCGGTGCTCATTCGCCGACCCCCCGTTCGGTGTACTTGTTCCAGAGCCGCAGGGCGGTGGGAATGACCCCGTCCGGAATGACGAGGACGGCGATCATCAACAGCCCACCGAGAAACAGCGTTGCGAACTCGCTCCCGCTCGCGGCGAGGTCGTTCTCGAGCGCCCGCAGGCCGAGCGTTCCGAGGATGGCGCCGAGAAGCGCCTCCCGACCGCCGACGGTGACCCAGATAACCGGGAGCGCGGCGAACGCCAAGCCCATCACCGGGGGGCTGATGAACCCGCCCACCGACGCGTACAGGGCGCCGCTCAAACCAGCAATGCCGCCCGCAACCGTGAACACCTGCAGTTTGACGCGTCTGATGTCGTACCCGAACATCTCGGTGCGTTCCTGTGCCTCGCGAATGCCGATCATGATGTATCCGTAGTCGGACTGCAGGACGTACCGTGCGAGCAGGTAGCCCCCGACCAGCAGAATCAGGATGAAGTAGTACATCCCCGATGGACCGAGTTCGACGACCAGCGGCCCGCCACCGAGTTGAATCGACGGGATTCCGGTCATTCCGTTGTAGCCGCCGAGTTGGGCGTCGCCGATCGCGAACTCGGAGCCGGCCGTCCGCGAGAACAACAGTGCGAGAATCAGCGTGACGGCCAACGTGATGATGGCGACGTACACGCCACTGATTCGACCGTAGAACATGAAATAGCCCAGGAGCGCCGCGAACAGCGCCGGAACGACCACGGCGGCGATCAGCGCAACCGTCGTCGCACCCGTTATGTCGACGAGATTGATACCGACGACACCGAACGTGTAGCCACCGAGACCGAAAAACGCGGTCTGGCCGAAACTGAAGATTCCCGCATATCCCCAGATGAGCGTCAGACTCAGCGAAAGGAACACCCAGACCAGCAGTCCGGTAGTTTGCAGTAGCGCGTAGCTGTTGGTAACGAGTGGGTAGATGGCCGCGAACGCGATCACGAGCAGGAACGCGGACCAGAACTGCGGCGAGTTACCGAACGTATGTGGTCCCTCGAACGTGCTGAACGCGGCGCCGAGTCTGTCGCCGAGAGGATCTATGCGATCGCGGATGGTCCCATCTTTCTCACTCATGTTACCACCCCAGCCTCCCTTCGAGGTAGTCCGAGAGCCCATCCGGATAGATCCGGATGATCAGAATCGCGGTCAGGAGGAGCGCGACTCGACCGGCGAGGGCGCCGACGCCCTGTGCAGCGACACCGTTGATGACCGACAGCGAGATGCCGCCCGAGGCGACCCCGAGGAGGACGCTCGCCCCGCCTACGATGACCGTGACGAAAGCTTCGATGATGAACGAGCTTCCAAGCGTCGGGACGATGGAGATGACGGGCGCGAACAGGCCACCGGCGATCCCCGTCACCACCGAGCCGATGAAGAACGTGACCATGTACACCCGCGACGTGTCGATGCCGAGGCTCCGTGCCGACTCCGCATCCTGCATCGTCGCGCGGGCGTGTAACCCGTACTCCGTGTAGTGGAAAATGAGGTAGAGAACGCCGAGCATGGCCACCGCCACCCCGCCCAGTACCAGTTGGTAGGCGGAGGCGGAGTACGCACCGTACGAAACCGTCCCGAACGGCGTGTCGACGCCCGCGAAGTTCGGCCCGAACACGATCAGCACCGACTGGATCAACACGAGGCTGAGCCCCCACGTCGCCACCATCGAGTCGACGGGGCGCTCGTAGAGATGCTGTAACACGAGTCGTTCGACGACCAGCCCCATCACCCCGGCGGCGACCCCTCCGAGGAGGACACAGACGATCAGTGGAATCCCTTCGGTGTACGCGATGGCCGTCGCGTACGCACCGACCATCATGAACTCCCCGTGTGCCAGATTGATGATCTCCATCATTCCGAAGATGATGGCGAGCCCCAGGCTCACGATAACGAGCGAGCCGAACCCGCTGATGATCACGGTCAACAGATCGAGCGTGCTCGATAGCAGCGACATCTTACGGATCGGGCTTCAGCATGTCAGTTCGCGGATCGCTCCACGTACTCTCCTCGTCGAGATTACAGTTGTCCTGCAGCCACGTCGGCTCGAGTCCGTCCTGACTGTCGAGGATCTCGACGCTGTGGTCGTCGGTGACCTTGGTGACGGTAACACTCTGTGTCAGATGGTGTGAGGCCGGATCGATCGAGACTTGACCCTGTGGCGAGTCGATCGACATCCCCCCTTCCAGGACCTGGTGGACCGACTCCATATCGGTCGTCTCCGCCTCCGTGGCGGCCTCCTCGTACAGGCGCATGGCGAGGTACACTCCTTCGGCCATCTGATTCACGTACGGCGTGTCGGGATAGGCCTCCCGTACGCTCTCGACGAACGTTTGATTGTTCTCCGTCTCGAGCTCTTCGAGGTAGTTCCACCCTCCGTAGAGATTCGACATCACCGGTGGAGAAGTTGTCTGGTGCTCGTACGTGCCGCCGATGGCCGTCGTCGATGCCATTGGCAAGTCCACTCCTGCCGACTCCGCCTGCTTGTAGAACGCGACGTGATTCGCCCCCACCGTCAGGGTGAGCACCCAGTCCGCGTCGGTGCCTTGGATCCGGTCGATCGTCGACCCGAAGTCCGAGACGCTCAGCGGGATGAACTCCTGATTGATGACGTTCCCGCCGGCCTCCTCGACGTAGATCTGTGCCCAGTCGGCGGAGATCTGTCCGAAGTTGTAGTCCGCAGCGATGAAGTACGCGTTCGTGCCGAAGTTCTCCATCATATAGTCGACCAGCGGTCGAAGCTGCTGGGTCGCCGTGGGTGCCGTCACGTACGTGAACTCGTCGCAGACGCCACCTTCGTACTGCGTGGGATAGAAGTACAGTTGGCTGTTGTCGTCGATGGTCGGGCGCATCGCCTCCCGCGACGCACTCGTGATTCCCCCGACGAGGACGTCGACGCCATCATCGAGAATGAGCTTCTGCGCCTGATTCTGATACTGTTGATTCGACGACTGCGGGTCGGGTGCGATCAACTCGACGTCACGGCCCAGAATGCCGTCGCCGTCGTTGACCTGGTCCCGCCAGTACTGGGCGACCTTGTACATCGGAATCCCCGCTGCGGCGAGGCCACCCGTTCGGTCCGCGAGGAGTCCGACCTTGATCGGTCCACTACTACCGCCACTAGCGCCGGTGCCACCACCGAGACACCCCGTGACACTGGCGAGGCCGGCAATCCCCGATAGCTTCAGCGCATTCCTCCGGTTTACGACCGGGCCGCGTTCGGCTTGTGGACTGTTGTCGTCCATACACGTAGCTCAAACTACTACTTTAAACCTATGGGTTTAGTAGCAGTATTTGCAGACATTCTTCTAGTCTACAGCAAAAATAGGTCGTTTCTGTATAGGGTATCGCCGAGATAATTACAATATTTAACTTAAGTTTCGGCCACCGGTGCCCGTGTTCCCCGCTCCCCCGGACGGCCCTGCCGGTGGGTCGTCCCCGGCGTTCGTCGCTTCGGGGCTCCCGTTCCGCGTCCGAAACCACGTCGTGTTCGACTGGTCGGCCCGCTCTCGTGTGGGGTCGATGCTCGGACTACCAAGACCGCCGCCCGACGGCGCTCTATCTTCGGGACCAAAGAATATTTTTGTGGGTCACGCTCATACGGAATAGTGAACTGGGCCGCGGACGGTGACGCGCCAGCTATCGTCGGTTGGGGTGGAGTCACGACACGTGGCCACACGGAGGTGGCGAGGCGGTTCTGATGCCGACGCTCGCCACACCGTCGGTCATTCTCGCGCTGACTGTCGGGTCGATTCTGCTCATCGTGACCGACCAGCGGACGGCCGTCGAAACGCGTCTGCGCCAGCGATTCGGCATCGACCGGGACTGGTGGATACCCATCATCGCGTTTGGGATTGCCGTCGGCCTCTCGGCGGTTGATATGTCGGCCGTCCGAACGGCGTTCGCCGAGAAACTCGATATTATCGCGCTGATATTCTCGTTCAGTATCATGTCCGAGGGGTTGAGCGCCTCGGGATTTTTCAGATACCTCGCCTACAAAATCGTCGCGCTCTGCGAGGGGAATTCGACGCGGCTGGTGCTGTACATGTTCACGATGACGTCCGCCATCACGTTCTTCACGACGAACGACATCGTCGTCCTCGTCGTCACCCCCATCATCGTCGAAGTCTGTTATCAGGCGGGTATCCGGAACACGAAACCGATCCTGCTGTCGCAGTTCATCGCGGCGAATACGCTCTCGATGGGGCTTCTCATCGGCTCACCGACGAACATCATCATCGCCGAGGAACTCGGCATCGACTTCTTTGACTACCTTGGACTGATGCTATTACCGGCTTTCGTCGCCTTCGTCTCGTCGTTCCTCCTGATCACCCTCATTATCCGGGAGACGGAACTGGACTCGCCGCGTGTCTTCGAGGATCTCTACATCCAACCGGACTACTCGATGCCGCAGGAGGTGCCCGAACCGTATTTCACGGCCCAGATGCGGAACTGGATTCTCATCTTTTCGACGTTCGTCGCGCTGGTTGCAATCGTTACCTTCCTCAGGGCGTCGCTGTTCTGGTGTGCGGTGCCGGCGACGCTGATCGCACTCGGCTACTGGGTGCGCTCGGACGATCACACCTCCTCGGCGGTCGGCCCTCTCAAACGGCTCCCGTTCGGGGTGTTCTTTTTCGGGATGACGTTTTTCATCTTCGCCGAATCGTTCTCCGACACCGCCTTCTTCACCGCGACAGTCGTTCCTGCTGCGGAAGCGCTCGTGGGCACCCAACCGGTCGTGGCTAGCCTCACCGGCGTCATCGGCTCCGGACTCGTCGTGAACGTGTTCAACGACCTCCCTGCCGCGGCGCTCATCGCCCAACTCCTCTCACAACTCGAATTCGGCTCGTCGGTGGTGCGGACGATCTTCGTTCAGGCGTCGCTTGCCGGCCTCAACATCGGAACGTATCTGACGCAGGCCGGTGCCCTCGCCGGCCTCATCTGGTTCAATCAACTTCGGCTGGAACGACAGCGCCAACGGGAGAAGTTCCCCGACCACGATCAGGAGATAGAGTTCCCCCGTCGGTTCGATCTCATCCGGTACGGGAGCGCCCACTTCGTCTTTACCGGCGTCTCGATCGGTCTCTTTCTCATCTTCGGTTGGGTACTGTTCAGCATCCTCATCGGCCCGTACTGAGCCGGTCACGTCTGCGACAGCGAGAGGAGATACTCGCCGTCGTCGACCGTCGTCTCACGGGTCAGCTCGTGTAACTCGACGGCCACCCCGTACTCGTCGTCCCTGACCAGTTCGAACGTGGTGAACGGCAACTCCCGCTGCCGTCCGAACTCGCGATGGTCCTGGACGAGGGCGTCGACACTCGCCTCCCCAGTCGCCACCGAGGCGGCATTCCCCTGCCGGATGGCTTCCGCGTTCTCGATACGGAACTTCCGGAGGTAGTGTGCCGTCTTGACGGCCCACTCGAACGCCGATTCGGGCGTGAGTTTTCCCTCCTGAATCAGGCTGTTCATCAGCGGGGCGTTCCGGAGTTGTATCAGGTTGTCGAGAAATCGTCGCTGGGTTCGATCCGTCTCGAGGACCTTGTCCACGGAGAGATAGTGGTACTCCTCGTTCCCCGAGGCGGCGTCGGATTCGACGACCAACAAGAGGTCGTTGTGCGTAACGTCGGTGGTGTCCGCGTCGAGTTTGTCATCGAGTGCGTCGAGCACCTGCAGGGCTTGGACTTCCGGCCGGGCCGCCGTCTGATCCAGAAACAGCACGACGATGTCGCCGGGTTCGACCCGTTTCTCGCCGTGTTCGCCCTCGATGAACAGTCCGTCCAGCAGTTCGGTCGTCGTCTCGTATTCGACGCACTCGACGGCTTCCGACGCCTCCGGGACGACCTGATCGGGACTGGTAAACACCGTCAGCCTGCGGTCGTGGTCGGACGCCTGCGCGTCGAAGTCCAGCAGAAACTCCCGGGCGCGTGCGTTGTAGTTGACGAGGAATACGTCGCTGGCCGCCGTCGTAGACGGTGACGGGTCGGCGCTCTCGTGCGGCCGTTTCACGAGTTGGAGGCTGGCCGTCGCCGTCTCCATCTGCTGGCTCAGGTACGCGGTCGTCAGTTCGATTGGCACCGACGCCTCGGCGACGTTCGCCAACAACCCGAACAGCGGACCGACCCGAGAGGAGTCACCGCCGCCGAGCTCCGTCCTGAGCCGTTCGTCGATGTCCGACAGTATCCGTCGTTTGAGCGAGTCGTAGTGGTCGTGTTCGGAGTCCGCCGCGGTGGCTTCGCGTGACTGTCGGCACTGCCGAAGGTCGTCGAGTTCGTCCCGTTCCGCTTCCGTGAGCGGCTTCGCCCGAAATCGATAGTTCGATAGCTCGTAGCCACGCACCCACGGCGGCCCTCCATTCCCGTCGCCGAAGTTGTAGTACTCGGATAGTTCTCGGAGCGACTCACCGGTGTTCACCAGCACCATGTCCCGGACGTCGCGCTGGAAGCTCATCGCGTGGAGTTGTCGCTTGAACTGTGTACTCTCCAGTGCGTGGCCGATGTCCGACAACTTGTCGCTATCGGCGAGCCAGACGACGCTCGGCGGATCGGCCGCTCGATTCCGATCGTTCTCCCGCCGTTTCTCCTCCTCGTTGAGCCGGCTGACCAGCCGAAGGTTGTCGTAGTCCGTCCGCGTCTCCGCGTCGGGGAAGATGTACATCTCCTCGGCGCTGAGAACGTTGTACTGGTCGAAGAGCACGTCCTCGGAGTAGGACAGTTCCTCGATTGCGGCTCGGTACTCCCTTGTCGAGGCGTCCGCCACGCCGTCCACGAAACTCCTCGCGTCCTGTAGGTGTTCGTCCTTGGCGAAGATGACGACGAAGCCGCTTGACCGCTCCAGCAACTGCCGGACGATATCGTCGTACCGCTCCCGGTAGTTGAACACGAGTATCCGATAGGGCGCAACGTCCCCCTCGGCCATCCGCTTGACGAGGGCGTCGTGAGCGTCCTGGGACGTATACCGGACGATGGTCAGGACGGACCCGATGACGAACAGCGGATACACGCCGGACAGCACCAGTCCGAGAACGCTCCGGGGAAACGTCCCCTGTTGGAGACCGCTGACGACGAGCACCGTAATCCAGACGACGTAATCCACGACGCCGGCGAACACGGGTTCCGTCCCGTAGTAGCTGTAGTGCAGTCGCTCCGACCAGTAGACGAAAAACAAAAATCCAGCCGAGAGCACCCCCGTGACGACGGCCGTGTAGGCTTTCCGATACTTGATACTCCAGACACGGAAATTCGTCAGAAACCGAAACAGGTCATCGAGATGTCCAATGAGAATCCCCTTTTGTTTGAACGTCTGCGACAGTTTGTATGTCCCAAGCGTGATGAACAGCAGATACAGCCAGAAGACGGTCCAGGAAAGGTGACTCGGTGACCGTACGAACTCTTTTGCCGCCGACATTTAGTGCTTCGTAAATCTCCGGCGCACGATAAAACATCTTACTGTTCCACGAGAGGCCGGCGCTCCGCCACGCTGATGGCTCGCGCGTCGCCGTTATCCGCCCCGCACCACCAAGACCTTCGTGTTCCCGCGCCGGTCGACGTAGCCGCTCCCAGCAGGCGGTTTTACCTCGATCACCAGCGTCCCTTCGTCCTGATTCGTCCGCAGCGTCGGGTCCACCGAGATGCTCACCGTTCCGTCCTCGCCGGTCGTCCCCTTCCGAACGCCGTCGAGGTCGGCGCTCCCGGCCGTGACGAGCACCGTCGCGTCGGCGACCGACGACCCGTCCGCGCCGACGACGGTCAGTTCGATCGATCCTCCCCCGGGGCTCATCACCTCCGGTTCGGGGCGTACGTCGAGTTCCGTCGTCGACAACCCTTGGATGCCGGTCAGCATGTTCATCATCACGCTCAGACTGGCGACGCCGATGACGAGGGCGATAACCAATCTGATCGGCAGTCCTTCGATCGCTCGCTGGTCCGCTCGGAACGCGTCGAGCATGGCGCGGGCTGGTCCCGTACCGGTATTTGAACCCTCGCCCCGAGATTTATCACCGGAACCGCGGCCACGCCGAGCCATGAACGTCCTCGGACGCGCCGGCCCGGCCAACGCCGGCCCGGTCGCCCGCCTCGGCACTTACCGCGCTGCCGACGGAAGCGAGGGGGCGACTGTCGGACTGGATCTCGACCGCCCCCACGCGGCGCTCGTCGTCGGCAAGCGCGGCTACGGCAAATCACACACGCTCGGCGTCATCGCGGAAGGCGCGGCGCGGGCCGCGGGCGTCGTGCCCGTCGTCGTCGATCCGATGGGTGAGTTCGGTGGGCTGGTCGAGGGACGTCCGGTGCGCGCCGTCGACGCGCCGACGGTGCGCTTGGCGGCCGTGCCGCCGGCCGCGTGGCCCGGGCTCTTCGGTCTCTCGACCACCGACCCGGTCGGCGCCCTGCTCTGGGAGGCGGCGCGGACAGCCGAGTCGCTCGATGGGATGGCGACGCAGATAGCGGAGGTCCGCGTCGACGACGGCGTCCGTCGCGCCGCCCGCAACCACCTCGCACTCGCGGAGACGTGGGGTGTGTTCGACTCCGACGGCCTCGATCCGGCGGCGCTGTTATCCGACGGCGCGGCGACCGTCCTCGACTGTTCGTCGCTCGACGACCGGGCGGCGGCGGCGCTGGTCCGTGGCGTCGCCGCCGGCCTGTACGACGCCTGCGTCGACGGGTGCCCCGACCGCCTGCCGTGGCTCCTGCTCGACGAGGCTCACGCCTTCTTCGACAGCGTCGCGGCCCCAGCGCTGAAGACGGTACTCACGCGCGGACGAACGCCCGGCGTCTCGCTGGTCGCCGCCACCCAGCGCCCCGGGGCGCTGCCCGGCGTCGCCGTCTCCCAGTCCGACCTACTGATCGCCCACCGACTGACCGCCGAACCCGACGTGAACGCCCTCTCGCGTGCGACGCCGACCTATCTGACGGGGACGCTCCGTGATCGTCTCCCGACCGATCCCGGCGGCGCCGTCGTCGTCGACGACGCCACCGAGTCGGTCCACGGCGTGCAGATCCGGAAGCGCGAAACGCCACACGGCGGAGCCGACCCGCGGGCGAGCGACCGGCCTGCCGTCTAAAACGCAAGACCGATGACCCACAGTGCGCACCGTCGGGTATGGCCCTCCCACTCGATTCCCGCG
>Ga0209917_1000059_pt1 | contig 38437 bp, 33 predicted proteins | sample SalPon2_C_H2O_MG_FD_185710 | JGI IMG/M metagenome (GOLD analysis project Ga0209917, IMG submission 185710) | Salt pond water microbial communities from South San Francisco under conditions of wetland restoration - Salt Pond MetaG R2_C_H2O_MG... | ecosystem: Environmental > Aquatic > Non-marine... | reverse complement strand
CGAAACGACACGCCCGATGTCCTCCATCGTCGACCGAACGCTGTTCAGCGAGCCCTCCGGCCGCCTCCTCGGCGTTGTCTACCTCTCCGGCGCGCTCCTGCTGTCGGGCTCGTACGGATACTACGTCCTCCTGACGGATTTCACGCCGAACCGTTTCACACTCGTCATGAGCGCCGGCATGGCGCTGTCCGGCGCCGCGGAGTCCCTGCCGAAACGTCGCCGACGAGCGGCCGGGCTCCTCCGGATCGCGTCGATATCCGTCCTGGTGAGCCTGCTCGTCGTCATCAGTTCCGCGCCCGAACTCCTCTCCGCGTGAGAGGGGTCGGGAGGCGAGCCCACATGAGAGAGGTCGGGAGGCGAGCCCGCGGGCGAGCGCCTCTCAGCGCTCCCGGATCCGCATCGGCACCGGGTGGTTCGGGTGCATCGTCAGCGACCCGCGCAGCGACAGGTCGGGGCCCTCGTATTCGAGGTCGTACTGCGAGCACACCTCGGCCAAGATGAGCTTCGCCTCCAGCAGCGAGAACGCCTTGCCGATGCAGTGGCGCGGCCCGCCGCCGAACGGGAAGTAGGCGAACCGCGGCCGCTGGCTCCGGCGCTCCGGCAGCCAGCGGTCTGGGTCGAACCGGTCGGGGTTGTCGTACCAGCGCGAGGAGCGATGGGTCACCCACTGCGAGAGCATCAGCGCGGAGCCCTCGGGGATCCGGTACCCCCCCAGTTTCACGTCGAGCTTGGGCTCGCGGAACAGCGTGTAGACGGGCGGGTACAGCCGCATCGACTCGTTGAGGACGCGGTCGGTGAACTTCATCTCGCGAACGTCGGCCGCGGTCGGCCGGCCGTCGGCGGTGCCCGCGTCACCGCCGGTCGCCGCCTCGGCCTCCGCCACGACGCGCTCGCGGGCGGCCGGGTGGTTCGAGAGCAGATAAAAGGTGTACGTCAGCGTGAGCGCGGTGGTGTCGTGACCCGCGAGCAGCATCGTCACCAGCTCGTCGCGGAGGTTCTCGTCGGTCTGCTCGCCGCGGTCGCGAGCGCGGAGCAGGACCGAGAGCAGGTCCATCGGCAGGTCGCCGTCGCCGTCGCCGGCGGGCCCGCGAACCGCCACGCCCTCGGGGCCGGCCGGGTCCACGGCGGGGTCGCGCTCGGTCCCGCGACGGCGCTCGACGATGCCGTCGATCACGCCTTCGAGGGTGTCGATGGCGCGGTCGAACTCGCGGTTCTCGCGGGTCGGCACCCAGTTCGGGATGAGGAAGCGACGCGGGTCGGGCTCGAACCGCGCGCCGAGCGGCTCCAGCTTCTCTTGGACCGTCTTCACCTCCTCGTCGGTGATGTCGGCGCCGAACATCGCCGAGACGATGATCTTGACGGTGAGCCGAGCGACCTCCAACTGGATGTCGACCACCTCGCCGTCGCTCCAGTCCGCGAGCTGAGAGCGCGTGTGATCGACCATCGTCCCGTCGAGCGCGCCGATCCGCTGGGTGTGGAACGACGGGTTCGCCAGCTTCCGCTGACGCTGCCACGTGTCTCCCTCGCTCATCAACAGTCCGTCTCCGAGGAGGGTGTCCATGGCGTCGTCGCCGAACTGCGGCTTTCGGTAGCGCTCGGCGTCGCCGACGAGGACGCGCTCGATGTCGGCGGGGTTCGTCAGGAGGTACGTCTCTCGCGGTCCGAGGTCGAACCGCACGACGTCGCCGTAGCTGTCGGCGCAGGCGTGCATAAACGAGAACGGGTCGTCGGCGAACTGGCGACCGTTGCCGAAGAGGGGGTCGCCGATGGGTCCGGGCGGCGTGGCGGACATACGAAAACAAGGGTCTCGGCGGGGTTAAACGTTCGGCGGGGAGGACACGGCTGGGTCGTCAGCGCCCCGTCGCGCCGGGTAACCGCTGCCGGCTGCGCTTACAAACTCTGCCCGGACTCCTGCCGCTGCCCTGTCCGTTGGGCGTCTAACCGCTCGACGCGAGTGATGAGTTCCTCGACGGCGACCTCCTGGTCGTCGGTGGCGTCGACGATGCGATCGGTCGCTTCCTCGGTGCGATCCGAGCGCTCCCGCACCCCCTCTAGCGACGACGTGAGCTCCTCGACCGTCGCGGCCTGATCGTCGGTGGTTCGGGCGACCTCTGCGACGCCGGCGGCGGCCTCGTCGACCGCGTCGGCGATCTCTTCGAGGGAGTCTAACACCGTCTCGATCTCCGTGCCCGCGTCCTCGATGCGGTCGTGCGAGCGCTCGACGGCGGTGCTCGTCTCGTCCGACTGCGCCTGCAGCTCGGCTAAACTCTGTGTGATCTCTTCGGTGTAGCCGCGGGTCTCGTCGGCCAGTTTCTTCACCTCCTCGGCGACGACCGCGAAGCCGTCGCCGCCCTCGCCGGCGCGTGCGGCCTCGATGTTGGCGTTGAGCGCGAGCAGGTTCGTCTGTTCGGCCACGTCGGAGATGACCTCGATGACCTCCTCGATGTCGTCCATGCGGTCCGAGAGCGCGCCGACGCTCTCGACGAGTTCGTCACCGATTTCGACGACGTCCTCGGTCGCCTCGCGGGCGTCCTCGCTGGCGTCGAGCCCCTCGTCTGCGGCCTGGCTGGCGGCCACGGCGGCGGAATCGACCTGGTCGGCCGTCGCGGCGACCTCCTCCATCCCGGCCGAGAACGACTGCATCTCGGAGACGCTCTCGTCTAACAGCTCGTTCTGCTCGTCGACGTTCTCGGCGATGTCGGCGGCCGCGGTGCTGGCCTTCTGGACCGTCTGGTCGATCTGGCGGGCCTGCTCGTGGACGCTCTCCGAGAGGTCCTGGAGGTTCTCGGCCATCTGGTTGACGACGCCGATGACGCCCAGAAGCTCCTCGTCTAAGATCTCACACTCCTCGTGGCAGACGGCGCGGGCGTCGAGGTTCCCCTCGCCGATCGACTCGGCCGTCCCGCGGATCTCCGAGACCAGCCGCTTCGTCGCGTCGCGCTGGTTGATGTTCTCCGTCCGGTCGATGACGACCTCGGTGACGCCGACGAGCGCGTCGCCCTCGTAGAGGGGGGTCGCCGTGAACTCGATGTGTTTCTCCTCGCCGTGGCGGTCGACCATCGTGCTGGTGTCGCGGTACCGGGTCTGTGCCGAGTCGCAGCGCTCGACGCCGTACTCCTCGTCCGCGGTCTCCGGCGCGTCGAGCACCTTGTCGGCGAGGGTGTCGGCCCGCCGCCCGTCGGGGTAGAACAGCTCCGAGACGTGCGCGTGACCGATCGCGTCCTCGCGGGCCTTCCCGGTGAGCGACGCGATCGACTCGTTCCACTCGGCGACGTTCCCCTCGGCGTCGAGGATGAACGTCGGGACGCCGGTCGCGTTGAACATCTGTTCGAAGCCGGCGGCGGCGATCGTCTCGGCGCGGTCGACGCCGTCCTCGTCCGTGATGTTGTACTCCTGTCCGCCGCCAGCGCCCGCTCCGGTCGCCTCCGCGGGGTCGTCCACCACGACCCCACCGTCCGGGACCGACCGCGAGTCTCGTTCCCGACCGAACGCGCGTCGGAGCAGCCCTCGAAGTCCCGTCATTTCTACTCGCTCCTCTCCGAACCAATCAGATAAACCATCGCTCCTGCTGCTCAGAACTGATAATTGGATCGGTCCGGTGGGGGACGAACCCGGCGACCCAATTGGATCGGTCCGGTGGGGGACGAACCCGGCGACCCGCCCGACGCCGCCTCGCCCGCCGATCCGCCCGCAGCGTTCAAACGCGTCCGACGACTACCCCTGATCCAATGGACGCCGACGCCGTGCGCGAGCGGGCCGGGGACCTCCCCGCGGAGCCCGGCGTCTACCAGTTCCGCGCCGACGAGACGACGCTGTACGTCGGCAAGGCGGTCGATCTGCGCGACCGCGTCAGGTCGTACGCCGACCCCCGCTCCGGCCGGATCCGAGGGATGGTCGGCCGCGCCGACCACGTCGAGTTCGCGGTCACCGACACGGAGACGCAGGCGCTGTTGTTGGAGGCGAACCTGATCAAACGGCTCCAGCCGCGCTACAACGTCCGATTAAAAGACGACAAGTCGTACCCGCTCGTCGCGTTCACCGACCACCCCGTCCCCCGGATCGAAGTGACCCGCGACCCCGCCGAGGGCGCGGTCGCGTACGGCCCGTTCACGAACAAGGGCCGCGTCGAGGCGGTGATCAAAGCGATCCGCGACGAGTTCCGGCTCCGCGGCTGCTCGGACCACAAGTACGCGAACCGCGACCGCCCCTGTCTCGACTACGAGATGGGCATCTGCTCTGCGCCCTGTACCGGCGAGACATCCCCCGCCGAGTACGCCGACGACGTCGCGGCCGCCCGACGGTTCTTCGAGGGCGAGACGGGCGTCCTCGCCGACCCCCTCCGGCGCCGGATGGCGGCCGCCGCCGAGCAGGCGGAGTTCGAGCGCGCCGCGAACCTCCGGGACCGCCTCCGGGCCGTGGAGGCCTTCCACGGCGAGGGCGGCGAGGCCGTGAGCGACCGGAGCGACGACCGCACCGTCGACGTGCTCGCCGCCGCCGTCGAGGGCGACGTCGCTCGCGTGGCCCGGCTCCACAGCGAGCGCGGCCAGCTGGTCGACCGGAGCCGGCACCGCCTGGACGCCGCGGCGGCGGGCGAGGGGAGCGAGGACCGCGATTCGTCCTCGCCTGACCCCGACGCCAACACCCCCGCCGCCGTGCTGTCGGCGTTCCTCTCGCAGTACTACGCCGAGCGCGAGTTCCCCGAGGCGGTGTTGCTCGCCGAGCGCCCGGCCGACCCGGACGTGGTCGACTGGCTGGAGGCGGAGGGCGTCTCGGTCCGCGTCCCCGGCGCGGGCCGGGAGGCAAAACTCGTCGAGCTCGCGCTGAAGAACGCCCGCAAGCGCGGGGGTCGCGACGACCCGGTCGGCGCGCTCGGCGAGCGGCTCGGCATCGACCGCCCCGCCCGGATCGAGGGGTTCGACGTGAGCCACGCGCAGGGCACCGCGGTGGTCGGCTCGAACGTCTGTTTCGTCGACGGGAGCGCGGAGACCAGCGACTATCGCCGGAAGAAACTCACCGAGCGCAACGACGACTACGCGAACATGCGCGAGCTGGTCCGGTGGCGGGCCGACCGCGCGGTCGCCGGCACGGACGACCGGCCCGACCCCGATCTGCTCCTCATCGACGGGGGCGAGGGGCAACTCGGGGCCGCCCGCGACGCGCTCGCGGAGACCGGTTGGGACGTGCCGGTCGTCGCCTTGGCGAAGGCCGAGGAGCTGGTCGTCACCCCGACCGGCACCCGGCGGTGGGACGACGGGGCGTCCGAGCTGCACCTGCTCCAGCGCGTCCGCGACGAGGCGCACCGCTTCGCCGTCTCCTACCACCAGACCGTCCGCGACGAGGTCAAGACGGTCCTCGACGACGTGCCGGGCGTCGGGCCGCAGACCCGCCGCCGACTCCTGCGTCGGTTCGGCTCCGTCGACAGCGTCCGGTCGGCCTCCCTCGACGACCTCACCGACGTCGACGGCGTCGGCGACGCGACCGCCCGGTCGCTCCGCGAGCGCTTATAAACTCTACCGCGTCCGTCGCGTCCGTCGCGCCCGTCGCGGCGCCGGACCACGTCGCCCGCGACCCGGACCACGTCGCCCGCGGCCCGGACCACGTCGCCCGCGGCCCGGACCGTTCTCGGCCGTGATACTCGCGGGGGCACGTTTAAAAAGCCGCCCGGAAGAAATGTCAACGAATGCAGGACGACTCCCGACAGGACCGGACGGACGGCGAGCGCCCGCGAGCGTTCGCCCTGCTCGATGCGGGGAACGACGCGGCCACCCGGCTGGAGGGCGTCGAGGCGCTCGGGAACCCGTCGAGTTCGATGACCGGCAGCGAGCGGCGCATCGCCGACCGGCTCCTGCGAGTCGTCCTCACCGACGAGAACGCGACGGTCCGCGCCGAGGCCATCGACGCGCTGTACTTCCACGGCGACCGATACATCGACGAACTGGTCGCCCGCGTCGCCGACGCGGTCCGACGCCGCGACGGCGACGACGACCCCCAGTCCGTCTTCCTCCGGTGGCTGACGAGCGGCCACGCGGCCTACCGGATGGCCGGCGCGACCGGGGTGGGGGCGGCGGGGTCGGCGGACTCTCCGGACGCGACGCGCCGGCTCCGCGAGGCGTTCGACGACGGCGACGCGCGGGTCCGCGCCCGCGCCGTGCGGTCGTACGCGGCCCTCGGCGGCGAGGAGGTCGCGCCGATCCGACCGCTGCTGCGGACGCCGAACCGGCTCGTCCGGCGGGCGGCCGTCGACGCCCTCGTGTCGATCGGCACCGGCGACGCGACGGACCTGCTGGCGACGGCCGCCGCGGACGGCGGGGACCGGCTCCGCAAGACCGTCGTCGACCGGCTCGCCGACCTCGACAGCCCCGCGTCCGCGACGGTTCTCCTCGACGCGATGCGGGACCCCTCGCTCGCGGTGCGGCGCACGGCGGCGTCGTCGCTGGCGCGGCTCCTCGCCGCGGGCGACGCGGTTCGCGGGCGAGACGTCCGCGAGCGACTCGCGAGCGACAGCCCGTTCGGGAGCGACGACGCCGACCACGCGAGACTGTTCTACGACGTCACGGCGGGGTCGGCGTCGACTCGCATCACGACCGCGGCCGAGCGCCACGCCATGTGGCTGTGCGGTGAACTCGCCGTCTCCGAGGCCGGCTCACCCGACGACGCCCAGCGCTGGCTGCTCGACGCGCTCGCACACGAGGACGCGTACGTCGCCGATATCGCGGCCGCCTACCTGCCGCGACTCGACGGGTCCGGGCTCGAACAGGCCCTCCGCGCGCTCGCCGCCGACGGGGGTACCGACCCGGACGCGAGAGCCCGTGCGCGCTCGGCGATCCGGCGGATCAAAGCGCAGACCGCGGCCGACGCCGCCGACCGCTCGCTCGACTACATCTACGTGCGTCGCCCGGCGGACTACACGGAGAAGCGGTCGCAGTAGGTCGCGTCACCCCTGCCGCACGAACCGCCCGTCCTCGGACGCGACTTTCAGGTCGATCTCGTCGTCGAGGAAGTTCAGCACCGTCGAGACGTTCGGGTCCGCGTCGGCGTCGACGTACAGCTGGAGGACCCCGCCGTCGTCGTCGAGCCGGGCCGAGAGCATCCGCACGAAGTCGCAGGCGGTCCGGAGGTCGAACGACCGGACGACCTCGTGGAACACGCTCACCTCCAGCGATATCACGTCGCCCGCGACGCGGTTGGCGTCGATGATCCGCGACACCGTCTCGCCGAGTTCGTCGGGGCCGAGCCGGGGGTCGAGCTCGACGACCTCGATGGGAATATCTGCGAAGTCCACGTCCGGCGCCGACTCGAAGGGATACGGCTCCGTGCTGACGACGACGGTCTGTCGCGGCCACGCCGCCAGCTCCTCGTCGAGCAGGCGGACGGTGCGTTCCGGGTCCGCCGTGACCGCGATCACCAGGTCGCTGCCGGCGTGAAAGTGGGCGCGGAGCGCGTCCGCGTCCTCGCTGTCGACGGGCGCCGCGACCTGGACGGTGCCGTCCCACGAGACGCGCTCGGCGATGTGCGTCCCCTCCTCTATCCGGCCGGAGACGTGGTCGTGGAGGTGCGCCTTGAACTCCTCGACCGCGTCGTCGGTGTCGTAGGACGTCTTCGTCGTCGCGCAGTACGGGCAGTCCCACGTCGTCCGGAAGTCGGAGCGGCTGACGGCCTCGGAGTGGTGCGCCAACAGGTGCGAGCCGGTGACCTCGCGCATCGCCGCCCGGTCCGGCGTCCACGCGACGAACCCGCACCGGTCACACCCCCATCGAACCATCATGACTGAGAACGTACACTCGCTGATTCCGCTGAACGGATATGTATGTTGTGTTATAGGTAACCCGCCACGAGGTCGTCGCGGTCGGCGTCGGTCGAACCGGCTGATGATCGAATCGGCTGACGGGCGGGGACCGACCCCGGCCGGCGACCGCCGCCGACCGGATCGCGGTACCCACGAACGCGCTGGTTCCACTCGAAACGGTGGGGTTCGATGCCCGCGATCGCGGATCGCGACGGTCGGCAAAACGGAGCGATGAGGAAAGGGTTAACCTCGCGCCCCCGGTCAAAACGCCCATGAAGGTACTCGTAACTGACCCCATCGCGGACGCGGGGTTGGACCGACTCAGAGACGCCGGCCACGAGGTCGTCACAGACTACGACGCCGAGGGCGAGGCGCTGCTCGACGCCGTGAGCGACGCCAACGCGCTCATCGTCCGGTCCGGGACCGACGTGTCCGAGGCCGTCTTCGACGCCGCGTCCGACCTCGTCATCGTGGGTCGCGCAGGCATCGGGGTCGACAACATCGATATCGAGGCCGCCACCGACCACGGGGTCATCGTCGCCAACGCCCCCGAGGGCAACGTCCGCGCCGCCGCCGAGCACACCGTCGCGATGACGTTCGCCGTCGCGCGCTCGATTCCGCAGGCGCACAGCCGCCTCGTCGGGGGCGAGTGGGCCAAAGGCGAGTTCCTCGGCACCGAGGTGAACAACAAGACGCTCACCATCGTCGGCCTCGGCCGCGTCGGCCAAGAGGTCGCGAAGCGCCTCGACTCGCTCGGGATGGACCTGGTCGTCTACGACCCCTACATCTCCGAGGAGCGCGCCGACCGGCTCGGCGCCGAACTCGTCGACGATCTCCACGACGCGCTCGCGGCCGGCGACTTCGCCACCGTTCACACCCCCCTGCTCCCCGAGACGGAGGGGATGATCGGCGAGGACGAGCTGGCCCAACTCGAGGGCGGCTACCTCATCAACTGCGCCCGCGGCGGCATCGTCGACGAGGACGCGCTCGCGGAGGCGGTCGACGACGGCGTCCTCGCGGGCGCCGCGCTCGACTCCTTCGCCGAGGAGCCGCTCCCGAAGGACTCGCCGCTGCTCGATGTCGAGGAGATCGTCTTGACCCCGCACCTCGGCGCGTCGACGGAGGCGGCCCAAGAGAACGTCGCCGTCGACACCGCTGAGGCCGTGCTCTCGGCGTTCGCGGACGAGCCGGTCCTCACCGCGCTCAACGCGCCCTCGGTCGACGAGACGGCGTTCCCGCGCATCAAGCCGTACATCGCCGTGGCGGAGACCGCCGGGAAGGTCGCCGCCCAGCTGCTCGACGGCCGCATCACGAGCGTGGAGACGACCTACGAGGGCGACATCGCCGAGGAGGACGTCGAACTCGTCACCGCGAGCGCGCTGAAGGGCGTCTTCGAGCCCCTGGAGTGGCAGGTGAACTCGGTGAACGCGCCGCGACTCGCCGAGGAGCGCGGCATCGACGTCACCGAGTCGAAGACCCGCCAGACCGACGACTTCCAGAGTCTCGTCCGCGTGACCGTCCACAACGGCGACGACTCCATCGCGGTCGAGGGGACGCTGTTCGCGGGCGAGGACCCGCGCATCGTCAGGATCGACGGGTTCCGCGTCGACGCGGTCCCGTACGGCAACATGCTCGTCGCGCGCAACACCGACGAGCCGGGCGTCATCGGCCTCATCGGGAGCGTCCTCGGTGACCACAACGTCAACATCGCCGGGATGTACAACGCCCGCGAAACGCAGGGCGGCGAGGCGCTCACCGTCTACAACCTCGATCAGGACGTCCCGGACACCGCGATCGAGACGCTGCTGGAGGACGACCGCGTCATCGAAGTGACGGAGATCACGCTGGACGACGCCGACGAGCGGCAGGCGGAGTAGCGGTCGAGCGGTCTCCGCGCAGTTCCGGGTGAAAACAGCAGACGGCGACGCTTCTCGACGTTACCCGCGCACGTGGTCGAGCACCGCGTCCGCGTCGTTCGGGACGGGCTCGGGGTCGCCGCCGACCTCGTAGGCCGCCTCGGGGTCTTTCAAGAGGTGGCCGGTCGTGAGACAGACGACGCGCTCGTCGTCGTCGACGACGCCCTGCCGCCGGAGCTTCTTCAGCCCCGCGAGGCTCGCCGCGGAGGCGGGCTCGACGCCGACGCCCTCGGCCGCGAGGTGGCGCTGGGCGGCGGTGATCTCGTTGTCGCTGACGGCGACGGCGGTGCCGCCGGTGTTCCTGATTCCGGGGATCGCCTTCGGCGCGTTGACCGGGTTGCCGATGCGGATCGCGGTCGCGCGCGTCTCGACGTCCTCCCAGCGACGGACCTCGTCGTTCCCCTCCTCTATCGCCTCGACCATCGGCGCGGCCCCCTCCGCCTGTACCCCGGTGAGCTTGGGTACCTCGTCGACGTCGATCGCGCCCGCCTGCACGAGTTCGCGGAACCCTTTATAAAGCGCCGAGGTGTTGCCCGCGTTGCCGACGGGGAGGACGATCCGGTCCGGGAAGGCCCCGTAGTCGGCGTAGAACTCCTCTAATATCTCGAAGCCGATCGTCTTCTGGCCCTCCAAGCGGAACGGGTTCAGGGAGTTGAGCAGGTACGCCTCGCCGCGGGCGGCGAGTTCCTGGACGATGTCGAGGCAGGAATCGAAGTTGCCGTCGACCTCCAGGATGCGCGCGCCGTGGAGGCTCGCCTGCGCGACCTTCCCCGCCGCGACCTTCCCCTGCGGGAGGAGCACGAGCGTCTGCATGTCGCCGCGGCCGCCGTAGGCGGCGAGCGCGGCCGAGGTGTTGCCGGTGGATGCACAGGCGAGCGCGCCGACGCCGAGTTCCTTCGCGACCCGGACGCCGACGGTCATTCCGCGGTCCTTGAACGAGCCGGTGGGGTTCATCCCCTCGTGTTTGATCCGGAGCGCGTCGACGCCGACCGCCTCCTCGATCCGGGGGACGCGGTGGAGCGGGGTGTCGCCCTCGGGGAGCGTCACGCCCAGATCGAAGGGGAGCGCCTCGCGGTACCGCCAGACGCCGCGGTCGGGGCCGTCGGAGGGGGCGCCCGCGCCGAACTCCTCGAACGTCGGCGGGTCGTCGTACCGGACTTCGAGCAGGCCGTCGCACTCGTCGCAGGTGTAGCGCACGTCCTCGAAGGGGGCGAACGTCTCGTCACACTCGATACAAGCGAGCCACGTCCCGTCCTCGGCGGAGTCGGGCGCCGTCGGCGCCGGGGTGTCGATGGCGAGATCCATTACGTCGCCGTCCGTTCCGCCGCGGCTTAAGACGGGCGGTCGGGACGGACGTTGCCGTCCGCCTCGCGGCGAGGCTTCGGTTCGGCCCGTCAGTCGACGATGATCTCGGAGCTCCCGTCGCTCGTGTCGCCGCCCGAGCCCAGCCGGTCTTGGTACCGCCGAATCCAGTCGGCGAAACAGTCGGGACAGAGCCGCTGGGTGTCGATGTTCGCCCGGTCGACGCTCAGCCGGACGGTCCGCGAGAGCGCGTCCGTGGTGGGGTCGCCGCAGCCGTCGCAGGGCTCGGTCGTCGGCGCGTCGCTCATACCGGAGGGTCGCGCCGGTCGTTCTTAAAAGTACGTCGGCGGTCGCGGCGGGCCGTCCGCGCCGTCCCGACGCCTCAGACCGTCCGGAACGCGCGGTCGCCGGCGTCGCCGAGCCCCGGCACGATGAACCCGTCGTCGTCGAGCCGGTCGTCGATGGCGACCGTGAGCAGGTCGGCCGCGGGGACCGACTCGCTCACGCGCACGAGCCCCTCGGGCGCGGAGACCGCCGAGAGGACGAACAGGTCCTCGAACTCGCCCGCCTCGTCGAGGACGTGGTCGAGGACGGCACACATCGTCGAGCCGGTGGCGAGCATCGGGTCCGCGACGATCACCGTGTCGTCGGGCCGTATCTCCGGCAGTTTCACGTAGTCGATGGTGATCGGGAACTCCCCGTCCGTCATCCCGGCCGCCTCGTCGCGGCCGGCGGAGATGACGCCCTGTTTGGCGCGCGGGAACGCCTTTAAAAGCCCCTCGACGAACGGCGTCGCGGCCCGCAACACGTTGATGATGACCACGTCGTCGAGGCCCTTCACGCGCTCGCCGGTCGTCTCCTCTAAGGGCGTCTCGACCGGGACGTACTCGGTCCCCATCGCGCCGTCGATGATCTCGTACCCGCAGATGCGGCCGAGCTTCACCAGCCCCTTCCGGAACGCGACCTGCTCGGTCTCGACGTCTCGGAGCCGCGAGAGGGTGTCTTTCGCCAGCGCGTGGGTGATGAGGTGTGCGTTGTCGCGGTCTTCGATGGTCATTATCGAAGGAATCGACGCGGCCGAGTTAAAGCATGGTGACAGCCGCCCGATCGGTGCCCGCTGGTAGCGCGATCGGCGACCGGCGACCGCCCGATCGCCGAAAGCCGATACGTTGATACGTCGTGCCCGCCCAGCGCGCACCATGTTCATCAACGTGTCCGCAGCGGGAATCGCCGCGACGGTCGTGACGGTTCTCATGGTCGCCGTCATGTTGTATCTCGTCTGGGGAGCGGTCGGCGAGAGCGCCCACACGCCCACCCCCGACGACAGCGAGCAGGCCGAACTCGACGAGGGCGACGACGACGACGCGCAGGCCGAACTCGGCGCCGGCGGCAACTCGGTGTAACCCGCCTTTCGACGCCGCCGACCGCTCTTTTTCGCTGCGCGGCGTGCTATGTCGGCTCGGGGAGACTTATACGCGTCCGCGCCATACCGGGCGAACAAGATGGAAGAGAGCATCTCCGGGTTCAAGACGCGCGGGGACTGGGGCGACGTCGTCGAACACGGCGAGCGCATCACCCTCGCGCTCCGCGAGACGGGCGCCGACGATGACGCCTTCTACGAGTTCGACGAGTGGCGCCCGAAGTCCCACGAGCGTATCGACGAGGACGTCTCGGCGAAGACCGCCGAACAGGCTTCCATCAGCGAAGGCGAGGGGGAACGCGCCGGGAAGACGCCCGGCGACGACCTCCAGACGGCCGGCGAGAAGCTCACCGAGTCGTACGAGAAAGTCGAGGAGAACGACACCGAAAGCGCGATGGAGAGCTGGGGCGAGTCCATCGAACACGTGGCCCGCGCGGCCGACTCCGCGAGCCGCAAGGCGCTCCGCACCGTCGAGGACGCCGTCTACAGAAAGGTGATGACGCAGGTGGCGCCGTACTACTTCGACAACGAACTCGTCAGCGCCAACATCCAGGAGGTCGGCCGCGGCGACGACGGCGAGACCTTCGTCTTCGAGGTGAACGTCAACGACGACGAGTTGAAATCCGAGGTGAGCGACATCCTCGCCGAGTACGAGTCCGAAATCGACCGCTGGCACGTCGAAGTCGAGAAGCGGACCGAGGACGTGGCCGCCGCGGAAGGGGTCGAACCGCCCCAAGAGGAGGGCGGTCCGGACTCGACGATGACCTGACGCGGACCCGCGCGAGCCTCCGGCGTCGCGGAGCGGCGAGGCCCGGTCGACCCCCGAACACTCGTTGCCCCGAACACGTCGAACTTAACCCACAGAGCCCCGAACGAACGCCAATGACCGAGCTACTCCGGGTGGCGGCCGGCGAGCTGTCGGCCGACGAGCTCATCGACGCGCTCAACGACGGGCGGCGGGTCCTCGTCGACGTCGAGGTCGCCGGCGGGGACCACGAGGTCGTGTTGCGGTACGACGGGGAGACGTACCTCTGTGACACGCCCACGAACGTCCGGCATGCGCGGCTGTATCCGCCGGATGGGGTACGCCGCGACCGCCGAGTGAGCGCCGCGACCGCCGAGTGAGCGCCGCGATCGTGTGTCGAACCGCCGCGACCGACCCCACAGCCCGCGGATAGCGACTTTTAACCCGAGCGCCGTCGAACCCCCTCCATGAGCGACCCCGAGATCGAAGACCTCGTCGGTGACGTCTCCCCGTCCTTCGATCACGTCCTCTCCTGTGTGTTCGGCGTTCGAGACCACGAGAGCCGCACCTACCTGACGCTGCTCGATCACCCCGGTAGCACGGTCGCCGAGCTCGCCGACACCCTCGACCGCGACCGGTCGAACGTGAACCGGTCGCTGTCGACGCTCCGCGAGAAGGGGCTCGCGGAGCGCCGCCGCCGGCTGCTCGACTCGGGCGGCTACGTCTATCAGTACACCGCCATCCCGGTCCCCGAGGCGAAAGAGCGGCTCCACGACGCCTTAGACGAGTGGGTCGAGGGCGTCCACGCGGCCATCGACGGCTTCGACCCCGACGAGGCGGCGTAACTACCCGCCCGCGGCCGCGCCGTTACGCCGGGTCGTTGTCGAACGCCAGCGTCACGCCGTCGCCGTCGACGGTCGCGCCGGCGGCACACACCGGATGCTCGAAGTCGGCGCCGAGGACCTCCGACGCGGCCGCCTCGGGAGCGGGCGCCTCGGCGTCGGCCGCCGCGAGCGCGTACGGCTCGGGGCTGTCCGTCTCGTAGGTGGCGACGATGGTCGGCTCCTCGACCGCCTCGACGACGAGGCCGTCGCGCCGCACGACGCCTATCGTCGCGGTCTCGGCCCCGACGACGCCGGCGATCCGCGGCGTGTCGTAGTCGTCCTTCTCGAAATCCAGCGCGAGCAGGGGCGTCGCCAGCGCGTCGCGGGCGGGGTACCCCATCTCGAGTTTCTCGGCGATAGGGTCGACGTGCGAGCCGTTGCCGACCACCGCCAGCGACTCGCCCGTCGGCGTCCGCACCGACCGGGCGCAGTTGTACGAGACGTACGGGTTGTCCGTCTCGGGCGCGTCGGGGGTCGGCCCGACGGTGAGCGTTCCGTCTCGGTCCGTCACGCGGCGGTTCGGGAACGAGCGCGAGGAGACGCGGTAGGCGCCGACACCGGGAGCGACGACGACGAATCGTCCGACGTACATACAGGGTCGTGGCTATTCAGCCGAGTAAAGCGCATCGATATACGCACGTTCGACGATCAGGTCTGCGGGCCACGCGGGCGAACCCGGTCCGTCGAACGGCCGCCGGCTCTACGTGTGAACGCGTACCAGAGAGCCGGCGACGCGCAACGCTTACAAACATCCGCTGGCTATCTGCTGGTGCGCACAGTCCATTGGGGTAGTGGCCAATCCTGTTGCCTTCTGGGGGCAACGACCCTGGTTCGAATCCAGGATGGACTATTCTCGCGACCCGTTCCGCGCCGGTCGACGCTCACCGTCGCCGTGACTCCTCGCTGTCGGACCCGCGCTCACCCCCAGCGACGAGACGCGCGCCGGCGGGATCGATCTCGTTTCGACTGGAACGGTAACGCCGTTACGTACTGCGGTTTCCAATCGAAGAAAGGGGGTATCACTTCTCGACGTCGAGGAGCGCGACGCGCTCGCGAACGATGTCGGCGACGCCGCCCGCGGTCGCCCCCCGTTCGCGCTCCCCGATGTCGTAGAACGCCGTCACGCGCTCGCGATCGAACGCGGGTTCGAACGCCCCCGTCGCGGGCGAGTCGAGCAGGTCGGCGACCGACTCGGCGGCCGCGTCGAGGTCGGCGTCCGTTCGGTCCGCGCCCCGAACCGCACCGAAGTCCGCGACGAGGACGACCACCCGACTCCTCCCCTCCTCGACGCCGAGCGAGAGCGCGCGGTCGATCTGGCGGCTCCCGGCCGCGTACAGCATGATCTCGACGCCGGGGTCGCGGGCGACGGCCTCGCCGCGGCCGATCGAACGAGCCGCCAGGCGAGTGGCCTCGCCGAGGTGCGTCGCCGAGACGATCAGGCTCGCGTCGAACGCCTGTACCACCGCGTCTGTCGCGTCGGCCACCTCGTCGAGCGACGCGAGGAACGCGTCGAGGTCGTCGATGGCGGCGGTCCCCGCGACGAGCCGGTGCGGCGGGGTCGGCGACGAGGCGGGCGCGTCGCCGTCCTCGGCGTCTCGGTCCTCCGCCTCGCTCATCGGAAATCACCCAGGCTCGCCTGCCCCTCGCCGTCCCCGTCGCTCGCCGACCCGGCGGTCGCGGCCGCGGACGCCGACTTGTCGGGTCGCACGTCGTCCATCGACGGGTCCTCGCGTCCGGCGTGTTCGAGGATGCGCTCGGCCGTCCGCTCGCGTCCCCGGAGCGCGCCGAGGATCACCGCCTTGTCGGCCTCGCGGAGGTCGGCGCGCGTCTCGACGCCCGCCTCGAACAGCCGGCGGGCGCGCTTCCGGCCGACGTTGCGGACCCCGGCCAGGTCGAGCAGCTCCTCGCGGACCCCGTACTCGATCCGTTTTCTGGCCTCGCGGACCGCGACGACGGTGTCGCCGTCGACGCCCTCCACGTCCCGCGCGAGGGTCTCGGCCGCGCGCAGGAGCCACTCGGCGGTGTCGACCTTCCCGCGGATGTCGCCGGGGCCGACGCCGTATCGCTCGGTGATCCGGTCCTCGTCGACCTCGTTGGCCCAGTCTTCCAAGAGCCGCGCCGTCTTCAGCGACGCGAGCCAGTCCTCGAAGCGCACGTCCTCGTACTCGGAGGGCACGTCCCCGAGGAACTCGCCTTCGCGCTCGTAACAGACCTCGGTGTACGTCTCGCGGTCCCCGGATTTGAGGTAGAGCTCGTACATGTCCGGCGTGCGACTGACGAGGTGATAGAGGCCGAGCGGGGTGACTTCGGGGGGCGCCGCCGCCTCGCGTTCTCCGTCCCCCTCGTCCGGCTCGTCGTCGCCGGCGCGCGTGTACGTGCCGAATCCCGGCTCGTCGCCGTCGCTCACCGCGTCGCCGTGGTCGGCCCTCACGAACGCGCCGGCGTCGTCGCTCTCCGTGGCCGCCCTCCTCGCGGACTCCAGCCCGTCGATCATCTCGGCCGCGCTCATCGGGTCGAGGTAGAGCCGCGAGACGGTGTGGCCGATGCCGGTCGCGGTCAGGCTCTCGCTCCCGTCGCCGCGGTCGCGGTCGATGAACTCGTTGACGGCGAGGTATTCGAGGACCGTGTCCGTGACGGCCCCGAGCCGACCCGAGTCGTCGGTCTGCGTCGCGTAGAGGGTGTTATCGAGGAACGAGAGGAGCCCCTCGCGGGTCGAGGCGAACCCGGAGGCGACCGTGGCGAGGACGTGCGTCCGGAGCGCGGGCTCGGCGGCGAGCTTCGACCGGACCGGCTCGGGGTCGGCCCAGAGGTACCGCTCGAACAGCTCCTCTTTCGTGTCCGCGTCGTTCGCGAGGAGGACCGCCTCGCCGTACGGGTCGAGACCGGGCCGACCGGCGCGCCCGCACATCTGGTGGACCTCCAGCACGTCGAGGGGTTTCATCCCGCCGAACTCCCCGTCGTACCGACGCCAGTCGCGCACGATAACTCGTCGCGCGGGGGTGTTGACCCCGGCGGCGAGCGTCGGCGTCGCGGAGATACACTTGATCAGCCGGTCGCGGAACGCGTCCTCGACGCGGGCGCGGTCCTCGCTCCGGAGGCCCGCGTGGTGGAACGCCGACCCCTGTTCGACCGCGTCGGCGAGGTCGGCGGCGGTGTCGGTGTCGGAGCCGGACCGGATCTCGGCGGCGAGTTCCCGGAGGGCGCCGCGCTCGTCGTCGGTGAGCCGAGCGCCGGTCACGTCGGTGAGTTTGCGGGCCGACGACTCGGCGTTGCGCCGGGAGTTGACGAAGACGAGCGAGGAGCCGCCCTGGCCGTCCTCCTCGGTGTCCAAGGCGTCGGCGACGAGCCGGGCGGTCTGGTCTTCCCCGCGCTCGACGGGGACCTCCAGTTTGCTCCCGTCGGCGAAGTCGACGGCGTTGCCGAAGTGGACGCCCATCCGGAGGTCGATGGGGCGCCAGTCGGACTCGACCAGTTCGGCGTCGAGCCAGTCGGCGATGACGTCGGCGTTGCCGACGGTCGCCGAGAGCGCGACCGTCTGGAGGCCGGGGTTCACCTTCCGGAGCTTCGCGAGGGTCACTTCGAGGGTGGGGCCGCGGTTCGGGTCGTCGACGAGGTGGACCTCGTCGCTCACGACGCAGGTGAGGTCGTCGATCCACGGGGCGCCGTTCCGGATCAGCGAGTCGACCTTCTCCGAGGTGGCGACGATGATGTCGCGCGTCGCGAGCCACTCGCCGTCGGACTCGTAGTTGCCGGTGGAGACGCCGACGGTGACGCCGAACTCCTCCCAGCGCTCGAACTCGGCCTTCTTCTCGCTGGCGAGCGCGCGCAGGGGGACGATATACAAGGCGGTCCCGCCGCGCTCGACCGCCGAGAGCATGGCGAGTTCGGCGATGAGCGTCTTGCCGGACGCCGTCGGCACCGCGGCGACGAGGCTCTCGCCGTCGACGACGCCGGCATCCACGGCGGCGGTTTGCGGGGGGTACAGTTCCGCGACGCCCTCCGCTTCGAGCGCCTCGCCGACGCCCGCGGGGAGCCCGGAGAGCGAACTCGGTTGCATTGGTGGTGAGTGGGGTTCCGCCCGATTTAAACCGTCGGAACGGGTCGCTGGGGAGTCGAACGCGCGGCCGAACCGCCCGACCGCCTACAGCTCCCCTTTCGTACTCGGCGTGTCGCTGCGCCGCTCGTCCAGCCGGGTCGCGTCGTCGAGCGCCCGCGCCAGCGCCTTGAAAAGCGCCTCGACCTCGTGGTGGGCGTTGTCGCCCGACTCGATCGCGGCGTGGAGCGTCAGGCCGGCGTTCTGCGCGAGCGAGAGCGCGAAGTGGTCGGCCATGACGCTCGTGAACTCGCCGACCGACTCCTGCGAGAACTCCCCGCTGAAATCGTAGTACGGGCGGCCGGCCACGTCGACGACGACGCTCGCGACCGCCTCGTCGAGCGGGACCCGTCGGTCGGCGTACCGGCGGATGCCGCGCTTCTCGCCGAGCGCCTCGTCGAACGCCTCGCCGAGGCAGATCGCCACGTCCTCGACGGTGTGGTGGTCGTCGATCTCCGTGTCGCCGTCGCAGGCGACGGTGAGATCGAAGAGGCCGTGCTTGGCGAACGACGCCAGCATGTGGTCGTAAAACCCAACTCCGGTGTCGATCTCGCTGTCGCCGTCGCCGTCGATAGCGAGGGTGAGCTGGATCGTCGTCTCGCTCGTCTCGCGGGTGACCGCGGCCGTCCGGTCGTGCTCGCTCATATCGGCCCGTCGCGGCGGATTCGTAAGTCGGTTGCGGGTGGGTGGCCGCCGGCGGTGGCTATTTGCCCCTCCCCCGTGTCGCCTCGGCACGGGATGGACGACTCCGATCCGACCGCGACGCCCGACCCGTCCTCCGCGCCGGGTCCCGATCCCGACCCGCCGGGCGGCGACGCCGAGACCCTCGCCGCCGCCGTCGACGCCGACACGGGAGCCGGCGAACTCGAACGCACGATCGGCCTCGTCGGTGGCCTCGCGATCGGCGTGGGGACGATGGTCGGCGCGGGGATATTCGTCTTTCCGGGGCTCGCGGCGGCGAACGCCGGGCCGGCCGCGTCGCTGTCGTTCGCCATCGGGGCGGTGATCGCGCTCCTCGTCGCGCTCCCGGCGTCGGAGCTCGCCACCGCGATGCCGCGAAGCGGGGGCGGCTACTTCTTCATCTCCCGCGGGCTCGGCACCGCCGCCGGCGCGGTCGTCGGGCTCGGGCTCTGGCTCGGGCTCGTCTTCGCCTCCGCCTTCTATCTCGTCGGGCTCGGCAGCTACGCGGGTCAGGTGTTCCTCGAAGCGGGAATCGCGCTCCCGGTCGACCCCGCCGTCCCCCTCGGCGTCGCGTTCGGCGTCGGCCTCACGGCCCTCAGCCTCTTCGGGACCGAGAACACCGCGGCGCTCCAGAACGGCATCGTGGTCCTCCTCCTGGTCATCCTCACCCTGTTCTTAAGTTACGGCTCGCTCGACGCCCTCGGCGTCTTCGGCGTCCAGTCGACCCCGGAGCGGTTCTTCCCGCCCGGCGGCGCGCTCCCGGTGTTCCAGACCGCGGCGCTCGTGTTCACCTCCTACCTCGGGTTCGCGCAGGTCGCGACCGTCGCGGGCGACATCCGGGAGCCGAGCCGGAACCTGCCGCTGGCGATGGTCGGCTCCGTGCTCATCGTCGGCGTCCTCTACGTCGTCACCATCTTCGTCGCGACGAGCGCCTTCGGGAGCGCTCGCCTCGGCGAGTTCGGCGAGACCGCGATGGTCGAGGTCGCCCGCTCGTTCGTCGGGCTTCCGGGGGCGCTGGCGATCGTCTTCGCCGGACTCCTGGCGACGTTCTCCAGCGCGAACGCCTCCATCCTCAGCGCCTCTCGCGCGGTGTACGCCGTGAGCCGCGACGGAATCTTACCCGCGGCCGCGAGCCGCCTCAACCTCGCGTACGGCACTCCGCACGTCGCGCTCGGGCTCGCCGGGGGACCGATCGTCGTCCTGGCGGCGACGGGACGGGTCGCGCTGCTCGCGGAGGTCGCGTCGTTCCTCCACCTCGTGATGTACGGACTGATCTGCGTCGCGCTGATCCGACTGCGCCGAGAGCGCCCGGCGTGGTACGACCCGTCGTTCCGCTGTCCGGCCGGCGTCGCCGTCGCCGGGGTCGGCGGGCTCGCGAGCTTCGCGCTCATCGCGTTCATGCAGCCGGCGTCGATCGGGGTGGGCGCGGCGGTGATGCTCGCCGCCTACGGCTGGTACCGACACTACGCGACCGACATCGAACTCGCAGGTGACTTCTGATGACCGAGACACCCACGGACGACGGCGAACGGGCAGCGAACGACGATCACGGGGCGCCCGGCGACCGACCGGATGCGGGCGCGCCGACCGACCGGCCGTCGGTGTTGGTCCCGCTGGAAGTGCTGAAGGGGGCGTCGCTCCCGAACGGCACGCCGGAACTGCTCGCCAACGCCCACGTCGTCCTGCTGGGCTACCACGTCATCCCCGAGCAGACGGCGGCCGAGCAGGCGCGCGAGCAGTTCGGCGAGACGGGGATGGCGAAGCTCGACGAGTTCGCCGACGCGCTCGCCGCGGCCGGCGCCGACGTGGAGACGCGCCTCGTGTTCACGCACGACGAGGCGACGACGATCGACCGGCTCATCTACGAACACGACTGTCTCGCGGTGTTGGTGCCGAACGGCGTCGCGCAGGTCGAATCGGTGCTCTTCCCGCTCCGCGGGACGGTCGGCGTCGAGCGGAACAGCCGCCTCGTCGCCGGCCTGTTCGCCGACACCGACGTCGACGTGACGCTGTACCACGCCCTCGACGCGGACGAATCGCCCGAGGACGGGGCGTCGTTCGCGGCGGATGTCGCCGCCACCCTCACCGAGCGCGGCATCGCGGAAGACCGGATCGACACCGTCGTCGAGGACGCGGCCGTTCCGGTCGACGCCATCGCCGACCGGGCCGCGTCGTACGACGTGGTCGTGATGGGCGAGACGGACCCGTCGGTCACGACGTTCGTCTTCGGGATGCCGTCGACGCAGGTGGCGGAGCGCTTCCTCGGCCCGGTGTTGGTCGTCCAGCGCGCTCGCCCCGAGGAGTAGTCGGTCCGCCGCGTGGCCGGTTCAGGCGTCGTCAGCGGCCGCCTGCGCCTCCCGCAGCGTGAAGCGCCCCTCGTACAGCGCGGTCCCCACGACGACCGCTGCCGCGCCGGCGGCTTTTAAATCCACCACGTCGTCGACGGTCGCCACGCCGCCGGAGGCGATCACCGGGATGTCCACCGCGTCGGCGACGCTCGCGACCGCCTCGCGGTCGATCCCCTCTAACTGCCCCTCCACGTCGACGTTCGTGAAGAGGATCGCGCCCGCGCCCAGCTCCTCGTAGCGCGCGGCGGCCGCGGCGGGGTCGAGGCCGGTCCCCTCGGTCCACCCGCTGACGACGACCTCGCCGTCTTTCGCGTCGAGGCTGACGACGACGCTGCCGGGATGGGTGCCGTCGATGTCGGCGACGATCTCCGGCGTTTCGATCGCCGCAGTGCCCAAGATCACGCGATCGAGCCCCAGATCGAGCAGGTCGCGGGCGCCCTCGGCCTCCCGGATCCCGCCGCCGAGTTGGAGGCCGACCGCTTCCGGGACGTGTTCGACCACCGATCCGATCGCCGCCGCGTTGACGCGCTCGCCCTCGAACGCGCCGTCGAGGTCGACGAGGTGGAGCGTCTCGGCGCCCGCCTCGATCCAGCGGTCGGCGGCCTCGACCGGGTCGCCGTACCGCTTGCCGGTGCCGCGCTCGCCGCCGACCAACTGCACGACCTCGCCGTCCTGCACGTCGACGGCGGGGATCACCTCGAACTCGGGGAAGTCGCTCATACGCGTCGTGAGTCCCGGCCGCGGATTAAACGGGTCGATCCGCCCGGCGGCGGCGCGCGCTGGCTCGTCGACAACACCGACCGCTTTTGTACCACCAGGTACAACAACTCGGTAATGACTACTGGCGATGCGGCCGAGACCGATCGGTGTGACGCTCACGACGCCCGTCGCGACGAGCGGCCGGGCGACGAGCGACCGGGCGACGGCGCGCAGCTCGACGCCCCCGAGCGACCCCGGTCTACCCGGCGTCGGTTCCTCGCGCTCGGCGGGGCGGCCGGCGCCGTCGCGCTCGCGGGCTGTAGCGCCGAGCCGACGGGCGAAGGCGAGAGCGACGCCTCCGGGGGCGAGGGAGACGCCTCCGAAGGTGACGGCTCCGAAGCCGACGCCGAGAGCGACGGGGACGACGCCGAGACCCCGACGCTGACGGTCGCCACCTACACCAACTTCATCGACGCACCCTCCGTCAGTCCGGGCGAGTGGCTCAAAGCGGAGTTCGAGTCCCGGTTCGACGCGACGGTGGAGTGGGCGACCCCGGACAACGAGCTGAACTACTACATCGAGCGGGCCGCCTCGGGCGTGTCCGTCGACGCCGACCTCTACGTCGGGCTCACCACCGAGGACCTCGTTCGGGTCGACGACCGGCTCGACGACGACCTGTTCGCCGAGCGCGGCGCGGTCGACGGGTTCGACGACGTGCGCGAGGGGCTCCTCTTCGACCCGTTCGACCGCGCGGTCCCCTTCGACACCGGGTACGTGAGCCTCGTGTACGACGGCACCGCCACCGAGGCGCCGGAGACGTTCGAGGGGCTGCTCGACGACGACCACGCGGGCGCGCTCATCGCGCAGAATCCGGGCGGCTCCTCGACGGGCCGGTCGTTCCTGCTCCACACGGTCCACCGCTTCGGCGACGGGGCAGACGGGGGCGTCGCGGGCGGCGACGGCGACGCCGACTACGACTACCTCGACTACTGGGCGGATCTGCAGGCGAACGACGTGCGGGTCCTCGGCTCGTGGGACGACGCGTACACCGCGTGGAGCAGCGGCGAGGCGCCGATGGTCGTCTCGTACTCGACCGATCAGGTGTTCGCGGCCGACGCGGGCGAGGACCTCGAGGAACACCAGATCCGCTTTTTAAACGATCAGGGGTACGCGAACCCGGAGGGGATGGCCGTCTTCGCCGACGCCGACGAGCCGGACCTCGCGCGAGCGTTCATGTCGTTCATGCTGGAACCGGCGGTGCAAGGCGAGATCGCCCAGCGCAACGTCGCGTTCCCCGCCACGGACACCGCCACGCTCCCCGACGACTACGCGGACCTGGCCCAGCAGCCGGCCGAACCGGTGACGTTCACGTACGACGAGTTACAAGGGTCGGTCAGTGAGTGGGTCGAAGACTGGGAGCGGCAGTTCGCCGGGAACTGAGCCCGACGTGGCAGCCGACACTCGCCTGCGCTCGCTCCGCGACGGCCTCTTGGCCCGCCTCCGCGGACGGCTCCTGACCGCGCTCGCGGCCGTCACGAGCGTCGTCCTCGTCGTCGCCTTTTATTATCCGGTCGGCACCGTCCTGATCGAGGCGGTCCTCGTCGACGGCGTCCCCACCCTCGCCGTCTTCGTCGAGGTCGTTCGCGACCCGTTCTACTTCGGCGAGCTCGCCCGGCTGTTCGCGGGCGAATCGCCGTCCGCCGTCGCGCGCGATCTTCTCGGGCCGGACCGCCGGCTCGGGATCGTCGGGTTCACGGCGTATCAGGCCGCGCTGTCGACGATTGCGAGCGTCGCGCTCGGGCTGCCGGCCGCCTACCTCCTCGCGCGATTCGAGTTCCCCGGTCGGCGCACCGTTCGGTCGCTGACCATCGTCCCGTTCGTCCTCCCGTCGATCATGGTCGCCGTCGGCTTCGTCGCCACGTTCGGCACCAACGGGACGCTCAACGCCGTTCTCACCGGGCTCGGACTCCCGCGGGTCGACCTGCTGTTCACGCTGGAGGCGGTCGTGATCGCCCACGCCTTTTATAACGCGCCGCTCGTCGCTCGGGTGACCACGGCGGCGTGGGAGTCGGTCGACGCCCGCGCGGTCGAAACCGCCCGCAGCCTCGGCGCCGGGCCGATACGCGCGTTCTACGACGTGGTCGCGCCGCAGGTGTACCCGGCTGTACTAACCGGCGCGGCGCTCACCTTCGTCTTCACGTTCGGCACGTTCCCCATCGTCCTGGCGCTCGGCGGCTTCGAACTCGCGACCGTCGAGGTGTTCGTCTACCGGCTCGTCCGCGATCTGAACTACGCCGAGGCGGCCGCGCTGGCGATCATCGAACTCGTCATCTCGCTCGGCGTGCTGCTCGCGTACCTGCGCTACGAGGCGAAAAACGCCGTCCGGTCGCGGGGCGCCATGCCCCTTCCGCGAAAGCCGCTTATCCCTCAGTCGCCGTCGCTCCGCGGGCTCTTCACCCGATTCGGGCTCGCTGCCTACCTCCTCCTCGCGGGGCTCGTCTTCCTCGCGCCAATCGCCTCGATGGTCCTCGCGAGCGTGACCGGCGGGGACGGCACGCTCACGCTCGACCACTACCGGTTCCTCCTCGACCGCCAGCGCACCGGGGCGGCGTTTCAGGTGCGGCCGTGGCCCGCGATCCGCAACTCGCTCGCGTTCGCGAGCGTCGCGACCCTGATCGCCGTACCGATGGGGGTCGTCGTCGCCGTGTTGACGACCCGGCGGTATCGCGGGCGGAAACTCGTCGACGCGGCCGCGATGGCCCCGCTCGCGGTCTCGGGGATCGTCGTCGGCCTCGGGCTCCTCCGGGGGCTCGTCTTCGGGGTTGAGATCGCGGGGTGGCGGCTCGCGGCGACCGGCGCCGCCGCCATCGTCGTCGCGCACGCGGTCGCCGGCTACCCGTTCGTCGTCCGGACCGTCGCGCCCGGTCTGGCGGGGCTCGACCGCTCGCTGATCGAGTCGGCGCGGGCGCTCGGCGCGTCGCGAGCGCGGGTGATCCGCGACGTGGAACTCCCGCTCGTCTGGCCGGGCGTCGTCGCGGGCGCGGCGTTCGCGTTCGCCATCTCCATCGGCGAGTTCACCGCGACGGTGGTGTTGGCCACCGGCGCCGACGCGTACACGATGCCGGTCGCCATCGAACGGTTCATCGGGCGTCGGCTCGGACCGGCGACCGCAATGGGCGTCGTCCTCCTCGTCGTCACCGGGCTCAGTTTCGTCGTCATCGACCGGCTCGGAGGTGAGACCCGTGGACTTTGAGCGGTCGGCCACCGACGCGGCGGCCGAGGCCACGGACGCCGCCGACTCCCCGCCGGCGGTCGAACTCGACGGCGTGACGAAACGCTACGGCGACACGACCGCCGTCGACGACGTGAGCCTCAGCGTCCGCGACGGGGAGTTCTTCACGCTCGTCGGCCCCTCCGGCTGCGGGAAGACGACGACGCTCCGGCTGATAGCCGGCTTCGAGGAGCCCACCTCGGGGACCGTCCGGTTCGCCGGCTCGTCGGTCGCGGGCGTGCCCCCGGAGGCGCGCGACGTGGGCGTCGTCTTCCAGAACTACGCGCTGTTCCCCCACATGACCGTCGGCGAGAACGTCGGCTACGGGCTCAACTTCGCCGACCCGCCGGGGGGCGTCTCCCGCGACGAGCGCGTCGCCGAACTGCTCGCGTTGGTCGACCTGCCCGACGCCGCCGACCGCGACCCGGAGCGCCTCTCCGGCGGGCAGCGGCAGCGCGTCGCGATGGCCCGCGCGCTGGCGCCGGGACCGGATATTCTCCTGCTCGACGAGCCCATGAGCGCGCTCGACGCCCAACTCCGCGAGCGGCTCCGGGTGCAGGTCCGGCAGATCCAGTCGAAACTTGGCATAACGACCGTCTACGTCACCCACGACCAGGAGGAGGCGCTCGCCATCTCCGACCGCGTCGCGGTGATGCGCGACGGGACCCCGGAGCAGGTCGCGCCCCCGCGAACGGTGTACCGGAAGCCGTCGAGCCGGTTCGTCGCCGAGTTCGTCGGCGACAACAACGTGTTCGCGGGGCGGGTGACCGCGGTGGACGCGCCCGCGAGCGACGAGTCCGACGACGGGGCCGCCCGAACCGCCGCCATCGACGTCGGCGGAGAGACGTTACGGGTGGCGCTCGGCGGGGACGGCGTCGCGACCGAGGGGGGCGACGACGTCGCGGTCGGCGACCGGCTCACCGCCTGCGTCCGTCCCGAGTACCTCCGGATCGGCGCTGGCGAGAGCCGCCTCACGGCGACCGTCGAGAGCGCGGAGTTCCTCGGCGAGACGACGCGCGTCACCCTCGACTGGGGCGGCCGCGACGTGGTGGTCCGGACGCGTGACCCGCTCTCCGGGGAGGTCGCCGTCGGGTTCGACCCGGCGGACGCACACGTCATCGGCGTCGACCGGGCGTAAGCGTCGCCGGCCGGCGTTCACCCCCAGTGCCAGAAGTCGTTCCCGTCCTCCTCGACGGGCTCGGTCCGAGATTTGAGGTCCGCGACGTCCTCGGCGGTCGGCTCGTGGTCGTCCGGCAGCGACTCCATACACTCGAAACAGAGGAAGAACTCCGAGCCGTCGGTGAGTTCGAGCGTCAGTCCCTGCGTCGACTCGAACGCGAAGTTCCACAGGTCGCCGATTCCGCCGGCGATCCTGACGGACCGCTCGCAGACGTCACAGGACTCCGTAGCCATACGCCGAGTTGCGGCTCCGCGCGCTAATGGGTGTCGCCGCGGACGTTCGATATCGCTTATAAGTAATCGCCGACCGAATCAGCGCAGCGCCCGGCTTGGGCCCCGCGTTACGCCTTCGCGTCGTCGCTGTCGCCGCCGTCGTCTATCTCCGGCGTCGACGGCTCCGTCGTGACGCCGGTCTCGGCCGGCGGCTGGTCGGCGTCGACGACGTCGTTCGACCGCGCACCGCTGCCGAACAGTCGACTGAAGAGGCCGCGCTCGCTGCGCTTCTCCGCGAGCAGCACGGAGCACTCGACGTGGTTTAACACGTCCAACACGAGCGTTCCGCTGACCAGCCGCGAGAGCAGGCCCTTCTCGGTCGCGCCGACGATGAGCATCGTGGCGTCGCGCGCGGCGCGCTCGATGGACGCCTCGACGTCGCCGCTCTCGACGCGCAAGGTCGCGTCCCCGAGGTCGTGCTGTTCGGCCCACTCGGCGAGGAACGCCCGCCCCGCCGTCTCGTCGTCGGCGACGTGTAACAGCGTGACCTCGCTGCCGAACTCGGCCTGCAGCATCTTCGCGACCGCGCCCGAGAGGTCGGAGGCCGGGCCGCCGGCGGTCGGGACGAGGATTCGCGAGGCGTCGAACCCGCGATCCCGGAACACGAGGAAGTCGCAGGGCAGCGAGTGCGCCAACTCGTCGACGGCGGACTCGGCGCGTCCCGGCGCCCCGTGCGAGTCCGCACCCCAGCCCATCACGGTCATGTCGGCGCCGTACGTGCGCGCGGCGTCGAACACTTCCTCGAAGACGCGGTGTGAGAGCACGACGTGGGTCTCCACGTCGACGCCGAACGTCTCGGCGTCGTCACGGGCCTTCTCGACTAAGTTGTGTGCCGCCTCGTGTGCGCCGCGGTCGCGGGCCGCCTCCAGCGAGGTCTGGTCCGGCACGTTCGCGATGTTGACCGCGACGACGGTCCCGTCGCGCTGCTTGGCGATGGCGGACGCGAGCGTGATCAGGTGTTCCTCGGTCGCGGGGTTCGCGAGCGGCACCATCACGCGGTAGTCGTCGCCGCTCGGCTGGACCGACGTCGCCGCCGACACGGCGGCTTTCGGCAGCTCGTCGGAGCGGTCGAGGATCCACGCCCCCAACACGCCCCGCGACTCCACCTTGTTGCGAGCGTACAGCAGGTACCAGAGCAGCGCGAACACGACGAGCCCGGCCGAAAGCAGGATGATCGTCGGCTCGATGTAGTAGATCAGCGCGAACGACGACACCGTCCCGATGATCGGGACGATGGGGTACAGCGGGACCTCGAAGTCGGGGTCGTACCCCTCGACTTCCGACTCGCGCATCACGATGAGCGCGAGGTTGAGCAGGCCGTAGACGACGAGGTGGAGGACGGAGCCCATCGTCGACAGCGACTCGACGCTGCCGGCGACGAGGAAGAAGATAATGAGCGCGCCGGTGAGCGCGATCGATTTATACGGCGTGCCGAACCGCTCGTGGATCTCGTTGAGCGACGGCGTGACGATCTTCTCGCGGCCCATCGCGAAGTTGATCCGCGACGACGAGAGGATCGACGCGTTCGCCGAGGAGGCGGTCGCGAGCAGCCCGCCGATGAGCAGCATGCCGGCGCCGACGGCGCCGAGCGAGTAGCCGAACACCTCGTAGTTGCCGAACAGGAGTCGCGCAGCGTCGACGACGGCGGTGTCGTTGTTCGCGACGAGCTCGTTCGGGACCGCCGCGAGCAACACGACGAGGAACAGCGCGTACACGAGCGTGACGATCACGACCGAGCCGAGGACCGCGAGCGGGAGGTTCCGGCCCGGATTCTTGATCTCCTCGGCGACCGAGGTGATCTGGACGAATCCGAGATAGGAGACGAAGATGATCCCCGTCACCGGGAGCACCTGGCTCGTCGTCCCCGGCGGCGCGAGCGGTCGCAGCGACTCCATGTCGGCGTTCAGCAGGCCGACGACGGTGAAGACGGCGAGGATCCCCAGAAGCGACATCACGATGACGATCTGGAGGCCGCCGGTCTCTTTCGCGCCGAAGTAGTTGACCGCGATAAAGAGGAGGGCGCCGGCGAGCCCGATCACCTGCGCCGCCTCCAGCACTATCGGGCCGAGGCCGATCGGGCCGAGCCCGAGGAGCGCGTTGACGTACTCCCCGAAGCCGTACATATAAAAGGCGGACGCGAACGCGAGCCCGAGCCAGTTCGCCCACCCCGCGACGGAGCCGAACATCGGCCCCAAAGCGCGGTTGACGTAGAAGTAGGCGCCGCCCGACTTCGGCATCGCGGTGCCGAGTTCGGAGGCCGACAGCGCGGTGAAAAGCGCGATCACGCCGCCGAGAACGAACGTGAACGCCGCGAGCGGGCCGGCGCGGGCGACCGCGGTGCCGGGCAACACGAAGATCCCGGCGCCGATCATCGTCCCGATCCCGATCGTCAGCGCCGCGAGCGGGCCGAGGTCTTTCGCCAGCTCCTCGTCCCCGCTCACGGCGGGCCACCTCGGACGGTTGGTACTCTTCGGGCGTATCTCATACCGTTCTTCTCTCGTCCGTTCGTATAAAGCCGGCTGATCCGTGTAACGGTCCCGTCTCCGGAACTCGTCGGCCTTCCGGAACGGCGCCGCGTCGCCTCCCCCGGCGCGCGGTTTAAACCCGGTCCGGTTCGCCGCCGGGGCTCACGGCTCACCTCCCCGGCGGGGCTCACGGCTCACCTCCCCGCCGCTCGGCCCCCTGGAACCCGCGGCCGACGCCGTGGCGTTCGAACATATCACAAGGACCATACCCGCTCGCGTCCCGATACGATCCAACAGGTGGATCCCGTGACGAAGAAACGCGAATACCGCGACGACTACGACGACAAGACGCTGTACATTCCCGGTCCGACCGAGGTCCGCGAGGACGTAATCGAGGCGATGACCGAGTCGACGTTCGGCCACCGGATGGACCGGATGACCGACCTGTACACGACCATCGTCGAGGACACGAAAACGTTCCTCGGCACCGACAACGACGTGATCATCCTCACCGCCTCCGGGACGGAGTTCTGGGAGGCGTCGACGCTGAACCTCGTCGACGAACGCGTCTTAGTGCCGACCTGCGGCAGTTTCAGCGAGCGCTTCGCCAACGTCGCCGAGCGCCTCGGCAAGGACGTCACCCGGCTGGAGTACGAGTGGGGCGAGGCCGTCAAGCCCGAGGACATCCGCGAGGCCCTCGAAACCAGCGACGAGGGGTACGACATGGTCGCGGGCGTGATGAACGAGTCGTCGACCGGCGTCCGCAACCCCATCGAGGAGATGGGCGACGTGATCGCGGAGTACCCGGACACCTACTTCGCCGTCGACGCCGTCTCGTCGCTCGGCGGCGACTACGTCGACATCGACGAACACGACATCGACGTCATCTTCGCGTCCACCCAGAAGGCGTTCGCGATGCCGCCGGGGCTCGCGGTCTGCGTCGTCAGCGACGACGCCTACGACCGCGAGGTCGAGAAGGGCGACTCCTCGTGGTACGGCGGCTTCCGCCGGGCCATCGACTACTACGACCGCAAGGGCCAGACGCACTCGACGCCCGCCATCCCGATCATGTTGGCGTACCGCCAGCAGATGAAACACATGCTCGACGAGGGCCACCGCGCCCGCGACGAGCGCCACCGCGAGATGATGGCGTACGTCCACGACTGGGCCGACGAGCACTTCGCGATGTTCCCCGAGGAGGGGTACGAGTCACAGACCGTCGCCTGCATCGAGAACACCCAGGATATCGACGTCGCCGCGACCATCGAGCAGGTCAACGAGGAGTACGACATGGCCTTCTCGAACGGCTACGGCGACATCGCCGAGGAGACGTTCCGCATCGGCCACATGGGCGAGCACACCGTCGAGAGCGTGAAGGAACTGACCGACGCCATCGAAGACGTCGCCGGGCTGTAACGCAGCCGGCTCCCCCCGACGCGCTCAGGTCCGTCGCGGCTCGACCAACTCGATCTGATACCGCCGGCCGCCCGGCTTCGTCTCTTCGACCCCGACGACGACGAACGACTCCTCGCCCACGTCGATCATGTCGCCGGGCGAGAGCGGACCGTCGTCGCCGGACTCGCCGCGTCGTCGCCGGTTCTCTCTGGCTCGACGATCCGTGTCGCCGACGACCGCCGGGCCGACGCTAATCGTCCCGCGTTCGGCCGCGATAACTCGGCTCCAGAACGCGTCCGAGGGCGGCCGCGGTCCCACGCGCTCTGCCAACTCGGCTCTCGTGAGTCGCTTCATCGTCTCATCACCGACCGGTCACAGCCAGAGCAGTTGTGCGTGTCGGGTCTCGTCGAACTCCAAGACGGCCTCCTCGTCGACGAGGCCGGCCTCGACGGCGACGCCGACGGCCTCCGTCCCCACGATGTTCGCGACCTGCGCGCGGCCGAGCCCCGCGACGACCTCCTCGGCGGTCGCCTCCACCGCCTCCTCGCCCCCGTAGAACTCCTCGCTTACGGTGATCGTCGCTCGGCCGTTGTCGTAGGTCTCCCCGAGACAGTCGGCGTCGCAGACGGAGACGAGCCGCCCCTCGGCGGTGTCGCGCTCGCGGAGGAGCATTTAAAAGCCCTCTGGCCCCTCGCCCTGGAGCTCTCGCTCCGGCTCCTCGCGTGCGCCGCCCTGTCCGCCGCGACCGCCGGCACCGGGCTGTCCGCCGGCGCCGGGTCGACCGCCCGGTCCGGGCGCCTGGCCAGTCTGTTCTTCGACCATCTGCTCTTCGGCCTCGCGGCGCATCTCGTCGGCGCGGTCGGCGACCTGCTCGGCCTGCTCGTGTTCGCCCGCCTCCTCTAACGCGCGCGCCTTCTCCTCTAACACGTCCGCGCTCCGGTAGCCGAGTCGGATCGCGTTGTCGAAACAGCTCACGGCGTCCTCGGCGAGGCCCCGCTCGACCAGCAGGAACCCGCGGTTGTACCACGCCTCCGCGAAGCGCGGGTCGGCCTCGACGGCGCGCTCGGCGTGTTCGAGCGCCTGCTCGCTGCGCCCCGACTCCCAGAGCGCGTACGCGAGGTTGGTCTCGGCGGTCGCCGCGTGCTCGGAATCCTCGTCGATGCGCAGCGCCTCTTGGTAGGCGCCGATGGCCTGATCGAACTCCTCTAGCTGTGCGTGTGCCGCGCCCTTGTTCACCCACGCCTCCTGGGCCTCCAGCGAGTCCTCGTCGGCGAAACTCGCGGCGCGCTCGAACGTCTCCGTCGCCTCCTCGAAGCGGTTGATGCCCATGTACGACAGCCCCACGTCGACCAGTCGCTCGACGTCGACCGCGTCGCTCTCGACGTTTCGCTTGTCCATGATGTCGGTGAGGACGCGGGAGTCGACGGGGTCGACCGTGTTGGGGTCGGCGTCGATCTCCTCGGGGTCGAGGGTGAACTCCTCGTAGTCGGCGTCGACGCCCTGCCCGGCGGAGAACTCGTGGCGGTCGCCGTCGCGTTCGTCGGTCATATACCCGGTTTTGACGGTCACGGGGCGTAAGGGTTGCGTCGGCGGGTCGTCGCATCGCGCGGCTCACGGGCCGAGCGCGGTGACGTCGCTCGGCGCATCGGAGCCGCGTCCAGACCGCTACCTATCATATAACTGTTGTATATCGGTGTAACTGGAAAATACGGTCCGTATATTACTGATTACGAAGACCTAACTGTATTCGTCACAATATTCGCACAATGGCAGACGGAGACCTCAACCGAGACCTGGGGCTCTACTCGGCGGTGACGCTGAGCATGGGTGCGATGATCGGCGGCGGCATCTTCGTCCTCCCCGCCGTCGGCTACGAGAAGGCCGGCCCGGCGATCATCCTCGCGTACCTGCTGGCCGGGGTCGTCGTCCTCCCGAACGCGCTCTCGAAGGCCGAGATGGCGACGGCGATGCCCGAAGACGGCGGCACGTACATCTATATCGATCGTGCGATGGGCCCGCTCTTCGGCACCATCGCCGGAATGGGCGTCTGGTTCTCGCTCGTGTTTAAAAGTGCATTCGCGCTCGTCGGCCTCGGCGCGTACCTGCTCCTCCTCGTGAGCATTCCGTCGGGCCTCGTCAAGGTCGTCGCGCTCGCGCTCGGGGCCGTCGTCATCCTGCTCAACATCGTCGGCACGGAAAAGAGCGGCCAGGTGCAGGGGATCCTAGTCACGTTCGTCGTCCTCGTCCTCGGCGCCTACGTCGTCGGCGGGGTCGGCCCGTCCACCGCGACCCAGTACGCGCCCTTTTCCACTCACGGGCTCGGCGGCATCGCCACCGCGACCGCGTTCGTCTTCGTCTCGTACGCCGGGATCGGGGAGGTCGCCTCCGTCGCCGAGGAGATCACCGATCCCGGCCGGAACATCCCCCGCGCGATGCTCATCTCCATCGGCGTGATGATGGTCATCTACACCGCGGTCGTGGGCGTCGTCGTCGGTATCGTCCCGGCGGACATCCTCATCAGCAGCGGCCCGAACGGCGGCACGTCGCTCACGCCGATGGCGGACGGCGCCGGGCAGGTGTTCGGCGGCGTCGGCGTCACGCTCGTCGCGATCACGGCCGTCCTCGCGCTCACCAGCATGGCGAACGCCGGCGTGTTGGGCACGTCTCGGTTCCTGCTCGCGATGAGCCGCGACTCGCTGCTCCCCGACCGGATCGGGCGGATCAACCCCCGGTTCCTCACGCCGGCGAACGCCGTCCTCGCGACCGGCGCGGTGTTGCTCGCGCTCATCGCGTTCGTGCCGGTGGTCAACCTCGCGAAACTCGCCAGCGCCTTCCTCATCCTCGTGTTCTCCTTAGAGAACGTCTCCGTGATCGTCTTCCGGGAGACCGGCTTCGACTTTTACGACCCGGAGTTCGTCGCTCCCGGCTACCCGTTCGTGCAGATCCTCGGCGTGGTCGGCGGCGGGGTTCTGATCGTCCAGATGGGGTGGCTCTCGATCGTCGGCGCCGTCGGCATCAGCGTCGGCAGCGCCCTCTGGTACCTCGCGTACGCCCGCTCGCGCACCGACCGCACCGGCGCCCTCGCGAGGCACTTTAACGGCGACGGAGAGGGGACAGCCCGATCGGAGCGGGTCGCGCCGGCACACGAAGAACCCGAAGAGTGACCGGCCGCGCGCGACCGCTACGCGACTACGCCAGATCGAGCAGCGACGCGATCTCGCCGAGGTAGTCGTCGTAGATCCCCACCGCCGACTCGATCGGCTCGGGCGAGGCCATGTCGATCCCGGCCAGTTCCACCACGTCGAGGGGGTAGTCGGAGCCGCCAGCGGCCAGCATCTCGCGGTAGTCGGCGGCCGCGGGTTCGCCCTCGTCTAAGACGCGCTCGACGATGGCGGCGGCCGCGGAGATGCCGGTCGCGTACTGGTAGACGTAGAAGTTGTAGTAGAAGTGCGGAATCCGCTCCCACTCGCGCTCGACGCCGCCCGTCAGGTCGGCGGGCGCGTAGTAGTCCCCTTTCAGGTCGGCGTATATCTCGTCGAAGGCGTCGGGGGTGAGCGCGTCGCCGGCCTCCACGCGCTCGTGGATCCGCTGTTCGAACGTCGCGAACATCGTCTGCCGGAAGAGCGTCGACCGGAAGCGTTCGAGGTACTCGTCGAGGATGTGGGTGCGCAACTCGTCGTCTTCCACCGTGTCGAGCAGGTGGTGGGTGAGGAGCGTCTCGTTGACCGTGGAGGCGATCTCCGCGACGAAGATATCGTAGCTCGCGTCGTGCCACGGCTGGGCGTCGCCGGCCAGCTCCGAGTGCATCGAGTGGCCGAGTTCGTGGGCCAGCGTGTACATCGAGGCGATGTCGTCCTGGTAGTTCATCATGATGAACGGCTGGGTGTCGTACGTGCCCGACGAGAACGCCCCGGAGCGTTTCCCCCGGTTCTCGTAGACGTCCACCCACCGCGAGTCGAGCCCCTCGGCCATCCGCTCTTGATACGCCTCGCCGAGCGGCGCGACCGCCTCGATCACCCACTCGCGGGCCTGATCGTACTCGACGTCCGGCCCCTGATCGCCCGTCAGCGACATGTACAGGTCGTGGCTCTCCAACTGGTCGACGCCGAGCGCCCGCGCCTTCAGGTCGGCGTGGCGGTGGAGCACGTCGAGGTTCTCGTCGACGGTCTCGACGAGCGTGTCGTACACCTCCACCGGGACGTTCGAGCCGTCGAGCGCGGCCGCGCGGGCGGAGTCGTAGCCGCGGATCTCGGCGTCAGTCGCGTGCTTCCGGACCGCCTTTTTAAGCGACGTACCGACCGTGTTGCGAACGCCCTCCCACTCGTCGTAGAACGTCTCGTGAACCCGGCGGCGGAACTCCCGGTCCGGGTTCGTCTGGAGTTTCGTGAAGTTCGACTGCGTGATCTCCACGTCGTCGCCGTCGGGGTCCTCGACGACGCCGTAGGTCATGTCGGCGTTCGTCAGCATCGAGTAGATCTCGCTCGGCGCGTCGGTGACCTCCGAGAGATCCGCGAGGACCGCCTCCACTTCGGCCGAGCGCGTGTGGTCTTTCATCCGCAACACGTCGTCGAGGTAGTGGTCGTACGCGGCGAGTTCCGGCTCGTCGTCGATAAACGAAGCAACGTCGGCCTCGGTGAGCGACTGCAGCTCCGGTTCGAGATAGGAGATCGCACTCGATGCCTCGGAGCCGAGCGCGGAGGCTCGCGCCGACATCGCCTGATACTCTTGGTTTCGGGTGTCCTCGGCGCTCCGGAGTTGGGCGTACGTCATCACCTGCTGGAGGTCACGGAAGATGTCCTCGCGCAGTTCCAGCAGTTCGAGGAGGGTGGCGGCGTCGTCGGTGACGCGGCCCTCGTAGTCGGCCACCTCCTCGACGCGCTCCGAGACGGCTTCGAACGCGGTCTCCCACGCCTCGTCGCTCGCGTAGATGTCCTGGAGATCCCACTTATACCCCGCGTCGATGTCGGACCGCTCGGGAACCGAACTCATACCACGAGGTTGGCGTCCGGGAAACTAAGTCTTGGTATAAACGAGGCGCTGCGTGCGGGGACTCTCGCGCTACCCGTCGTTCCCGCGCTGCTCGTCGCCCCACTCCGCGAGGTCGACCACCAACACCAGCGCGTCCTCGCCGTCCCGGTAGTAGTTGGCGATGCGGCGGATCGGCTCGAACCCCTCGTCCGCGTACAGCGAGCGCGCGACGCCGTTGCTCTCGCGAACCTCTAAGCGCACGACGGCGACGCCGACGGCGCGGAGTCGGACCAGCGCCGACCGGAGCAGGGTCCGCCCGATCCCGCGCTCGCGCGCCTCGGGGTGAACCGCGAGGTCCTTTATATGGCCGATGTCGCGCCCGTGGTTCGGCGTCGCATCGGCGACGACGTAGCCGACGACGGCGCCCTCACGCTCCGCGACGAGGAACGCGGGCTCTTCGAGCAGGCGCTCGAAGGCGTCGTACGGCCACGGGTCGCCGAAGCACGCCCGCTCTATCCGCACCACCGCGAGCAGGTCGGCGCGCTCGACCGGCCGGAGGGTCGCGTCGACGGGTGTCACGAGTGGGGTTGGCACGGGGAAGGAATAAACGCGACGGGACAGTGCGTCCGCGACGACAGCGGGCACGACGCGTCGTCAGATCGCGACCGTCGAGGTCGTCATCGGCCGTCTATCCACAGCGGCCGCTCCGAGTCCGCGTCCGGGCCGGGGCCGGAGACGACGAAACACGCCCCGTCGGGCACGGTCACGCCTTCGGAGCTCGCGGGCGCGGCGTCGCCGTCGCAGAGGCCGACCGTCCACCCGTGGGACTCGACGACCTCCCGAACGATGTCGAGCCCGTACCCCGTGCCGTCCTCGCAGGTCGTAAAGCCCGGCTCGAAGACCGACTCGCGGTGGTCCGCGTCGACGCCCGGCCCGTCGTCGGCGACGAGGAACCCCCCGTCGGTCGCGGTCACCACGACGGTGAGCGAGTCGGCGCCGTTCTCGTCGCCTCGGCCGTCCTCGGTCTCGCCGACCGCCTCGGGCGCGGCGTGTTCCATCGCGTTCCGGAACAGGTTCTCGAACGCCTGTCGCAGGCGGCCGCGGTCGCCACGGATCGTCGCGTCCGCGCCGACGACGAGGTCCGCGTCGTCGCCCCCGGCGGTGTCCCACGCGTCGCGGGCGACCGCGCCGAGCGCGAACTCGGTCGGGTCGTCGATCCCGGAGCCCTGTCGCGCGAGCGTCAGCAGCTCCGAGACCAGCTGGTCGATCCGGTCGACCGCCCGCTCGCCGCGCTCTAAGGGCTCGGTATCGTCTTTCAGCTGTGCCATCTCCATCGACCCGCGGATCACGGCCAGCGGGTTCCGGAGGTCGTGTGAGACGATACTCGCGAAGCGGTCGAGCTGTTCGTTGCGGTCGGTGAGCCGGCGTTCGCGCTCCTTTCGCTCGCTCACGTCTCGCGAGTTGATGAGCAGGCGACCCACCTCTGCGTCGGCTGGCAGGGACCGGGTCCGGGACTCCAACCAGACCCAGTCGCCGTCGGCGGTGCGGTAGCGGTACTCCAGGGTCGGGCTCTCGTCGGGGTCGCTCAACGCGCGGTAAAATTGCTCCGTCACGCGTTCGCGGTCGTCTGGGTGGACGTACCCCAGCGGCGACCGGCCGACGGTCGACCCCTGCTCGTAGCCGAGCACCTCCTCGACCGACGGGCTCTCGTACCGGACCCGGCCGTCCGCGTCGACGACGGTGACGAGGTCCGACCCGTACTCTAAGAACTTCTGAAACCGCTCCGGGAAGGCCGCCTCGCGGTCGACGCGCCGCGCCGTGACGACGCGCCCGCCGAACTCGGGGGCCAACTCCTCGTCGACGACCGATTCGACCCAGACGAATCCCCCGTTCGCGTGTCGCAGTCGGTGGGTGACGACGCGCTCCGTGGCGACCGCCGAGATGGCGTCGGCGACCGGGCCGCGGTCGTTCGGGTGGACGCGCGCCAACAGGTCGTCGCCGACGAGCGCTCCCCGGTCGACGCCGAGGACCGCGGGCACGGCGGGTCCGGCGAACAGCACCTCGCCGTCGACCGCGACGGCCGCGACGAACCGATCGGCGCCCGGCGACGCCGACTGCCCGCGTCGCCTCGCCTCGTTCGTGTCACTCGACTCCCCTGCCCTCGCTGGATCGGCGGCGGAACCGGCCTCACTCGCCCCCCCCGTCGCTCCGTACTCGTCGTCTTCGGAGACGTCGCGGAGCGTATCTGTCGAGCAGTCAGTCGGGCGAAGAGTCACGCTAATTCGCTTTGCCGTTCGGGCCTGATCATATAAAGGTGCTCGCTTGAAATATTAATTCAGATAATTAGAGTGCGTTTCCGGCGACGGCAGGCGATCGCTTCGCCTCGATTCGGCCATCTTTCGGTGGCGTTCGCTCGCTGCCACCCGTCTCGGACGCTCGGAGTCAGAAGCGTTAAACGCTCGCCGCGGGTAGCCGTTTCCGAGGGCGCGTAGCTCAGCGGACAGAGCACTTGGTTCCGGACCAAGATGCCGCGGGTTCAAATCCCGTCGCGCCCGTCACACAACCCCTTTCCGTAGATACACAGCAAACCACCGGACAGCGTCGCGGTCGGCGATACTTCAGGTCCATTCTGAAGAGTGATTTCGTCACGCTCCGTGACGACGGTCGCTGCCGTCTGTCGATTCGCGAAGAATCAAAACGGCATTCGCGTTAATAATTGGGGTCGAATGACGCTTCGAGTACGAGCCTCCCATGGTCTCCACACCTCTTGAGTAAGCGAATCGCTTTGATAAGCAGCAGTCGGAGGCTGTTGGCTCGTCACTCTGCTGGTACTCAACAATCCGTTACGCTCTGTACTTGGACCGCTACTCGTACCTTACCGTCTCTGGTCGTCGGTTAAAAATCTGCTAGGACGTATAAATTAGAAATTAGGCCTGTTCAAAGTTCACGAACGACTGCCTCTGTCGTGTCTGCACTGTTGTTCGCAACAACACTAGATGAACCACTGCAGTT
>Ga0209917_1000058_pt1 | contig 39601 bp, 38 predicted proteins | sample SalPon2_C_H2O_MG_FD_185710 | JGI IMG/M metagenome (GOLD analysis project Ga0209917, IMG submission 185710) | Salt pond water microbial communities from South San Francisco under conditions of wetland restoration - Salt Pond MetaG R2_C_H2O_MG... | ecosystem: Environmental > Aquatic > Non-marine... | reverse complement strand
CGCGCACCGCGTGTACCCACACCACAACGACACCGGCGGGTTCTTCTGTGCGAAACTGCGCGTCGGCGGCACGGAGGTGGGCGCGTGAGCGACGACGAGACTGAGCCCGCGGGCTCATCCGACGCCCCCACCAACGACGGCCAGCGGTTCGACCGGCTGCCGGAGACGCCCGCGGACCGCGACGTGGAGGGCCGCGCGAGCCGCAAGGAGGTCTTGGACTGGTGGGACGAGCGGTTCGGCATCGAGCCGAGCGTCTTCGAGACGTACACCTTCTGGGAGAAGGGGGCGGGCAAGGTGTGGATCTTCAACGGGGAGGCGACCGACCCCAGTTCGGTGGAAGCCATCGGCATGACCTTCCTGCGGACGCGACAGGACCACTGGAAGCCGACCAGCCGGGCGGTCACGCGTTTCGGCGGGCGCGCGACGAGAAACGTCGTCGACCTCGACCCCGAGCAGGCCGCTCGGTTCGTGGCCGGCGAGGATCAGGACCTCCCCGAGTGGGACGGCGACTGGGGGTACCTCATCGCGGCCCACGAGGTCGCGGGCGAGTCGGCGCCGATCGGCGTCGGTCTGTACCTCTACGACGAACTGCGCTCCGTGGTTCCGAAGGGGAGCCGGGCGGACCTGCCGGTCGTCGAGTGAGCGGCGCTGCGACGCAAAATACTGTTCACGAGCGTCGTCTATCGGTGGGTGTCCCGATAGAGTGGTCTGCAGGTGAGACGGGACCCTAGATCGACGGGTCCTGTGGCGGCTTGGTCGCGAGGTTACTGACCCCGTACGCCGCCAGCAGGATCAGCCCGAGCAGGATCGTATACGACCGAATGCTCAGACTGAACAGCGTCTCGTGGACGATCTGTCCCTCTCCCGACACCGGGTGAGGGGCTCCGAGCGCCATCTCCAACAGCCCCATCCCGACCGTGCCCAGCAGCAGGAACACGGCGCCGCCGTACAATCCAACTCGTTCCATTGTTGTGAGTTCGCTCATCTGTTGTCACCTTGTTAGCCGATGAAGTACCGCAGCCGCGGATGGTCTCTGACGAACGCCGTCTTCGCGAGGTAGGCGTCCACGCCGAGGACGCGGCCGGCGCCGAGCGTCGCGATCATCGCGAAGATCAGCAGTCCGAGCAGGTCGCCGGTGATCACGCCGTGTGCCCAGCCGCCCGTCTCGCCGTTGATGAAGTAGAAGAACGTCATCAGGAACGCGCCGAAGAACGCGGCGAGCCGCGTCAGCGCGCCGACGATCAGCCCGAGCCCGATCAGGGTCTGGCCCAGCGGGACCATGATGTTAGTAAACGATAGCAGAATTCCGTCCGCGAACAGGGTCACGACGGGGCCGAGGCTCGTCTGGGCCGCCGCGCCGCCGACGAACCAACCCGCGTCGAACGGCCACGCGAGGAACTTATCGAGCCCCGCGTGCAGGAACCACCACCCGACGATCAGTCGCATCACGACGAGCCAGTACGCGAACCGCGACTCTTCGACCGGGAACGATATGTCTCTACCGAGCAACTGCGTTTGAATGTTAGTTACCATGTGTTGCCTCCAAGAGGATAACTCCTCTATCATAATATATAAATATGCTGCCGTTCTCGGCGGTGGGTAATCCGCACCCACCGCACTACTCCTTCCGTCTGACGGTGCCGCCACCGAGCCCCTCCCACTCGACGCGATAGCCGAGAACCGAGAGGAGCGCGCTCGTGTCGTCGATGTCGTACGGCTCTACGGCCGCCTCAACCGCCGACAATGCGACGCCGTCGGTTATCTCGTCGGCGATCCGGTCGAGCACCGCGGGCCGAACGAGCGTCCGACCCACGCGGTCGTGGTCCGGAAACGGGCCGTCTTCGACCGCCGACTCGCTCACGCCGTGTCGGTCGGCCAGTTCACTGATGGTGATCACGTCGTCGTCAGGCTCGAAGGCGTCGGGCAGCGCCGCGGCCGCCTCGGCGACGAACTCGGCCTCGTACTCGCGAAGCACGTCGACGACGTCTTTCACCCGAACCGCGCCGGAGTAGGACACGACTCGGTGGTCGCGGGCGGCGATTTCCTCGCCGACGCCGAGGCTCTCGTCGACGGCGACGAGCAGGTCCACGTCCTCCACGCCGGCGAGTTGATCGAGTTTCTTCTCGACGTACTCGGGGGTCCAAAACCCCATCACCTCGAAGAAGAGCCGGAAGTCGGCGTGGTCGTAGTCGAACGCGAAGTCGGGGATCATCACCCGCGTTCCCGTTTCGAGCGGCTCCGGCTCCCGGACCAGCGTCCAGTCGAGGTCGAGCCCGCGGAACCGCCCGGCGAAGTCGGCTTCGACCCCGCTGTCGAACGCCGGCTCCACGACCGGCTCGACGCCCGGCACGGTCACGTCGCCGGCGGAGAGGCGCATGGTGCGCTCGCGACCACGGTCGTCGATCGTCGCCGTCAGCTCCCAGTCCGCCGACCCCGCGACGGTCCGGAGCAGCCGCGCGAAGGCGGTCCCGTAGCGACGAGTGCGGGAGAACAGCGCGTCGGGGCCGGTGACGACGAGTTCGCGCCCCTCCGGCGTCGTCTCCACCTCGTACATGAGTCGGAGCCGCTTGACCGCCGAGACGAGCCGCTTGGGGTCGTTCGAGCGCACCCGGACCTCGGTGGCGTCGAAGAGTGCGGTCTGGGCTAACGACAGGTCGTACTGTTCGAGTAAGGCGTCCGGGTCCCACCGCACGTCGGCGTCGACCAGCACCTCGTTCTGCTCGCGGTCGGCGTACAGCGAGCGCTCGACGGCGTCGGGCGTGATCCCGAGGCCGTCGGCGGCGTTTGCGACCGCCGCCTCGCGTTCCGTCTCGGTCGCGACGCCGACCGCTTCCGCGGCCTCGAACACGGCTCGTCGGACCCGGCGCGGGGGGACCGGCGCGCGCGTCTCGAAGACGCACTCGCGTTCGACGAGCGCGGCGAGCCCCCGGACGAGCTTGAAGTCGCCGTTCCGAGCGGCCGCGTCGCTCTCTAGCGCCTCCAGCGCGTCGTCGACATCGCCGCGCCGCTCGCCGACGTGCGACTCGACGGTCTCTAAGACCGTCGCCGCGAGCGGGCGGTGGTCTCGGGTAGTGAACTGCGGCCGGTAGCCGCCGCCGGCCCGAGAGACGCGCAGGAGGTCCTTCCGGAGCACGGGCGGCGGTAGGAAGCGACCGACCTAAAACGGGCGGATTCGGTGCGAGCGCGAGCCCCGGTGAGCAGCGACGCCACCAGTCACCGAAACCGTCGGTCGGGCACCGGTGCGACACGCTTAACTCCGAAACCCGTCGATCGGAGGGTAATGAGTACTGACGCGGCGACCGAGGGGGACGCCGGAAGCGACGGCGACGACGGCGAACCCGAGGCGTTCGTCCGGGCCTGCGAACACCTCGTCGACCGCATTCTCGACGGGGAGATCGGTCGCGACGAGTTGGAATCCGCCAAACTCGACGCCTGTTCCGAGTTCTCTTCGCCGAAGGTACCGAAGAACACCGAAATCCTCGATCACGCCCCGCAAGAGGCCCGCGACGACGTGATCGAAGTCGTCCAGCGGAAGCCGGTCCGAACCGCGTCCGGCGTCTCTCCGGTCGCGATCATGACCTCCCCGAAGCTGTGTCCGCACGGGAAATGCCTCTACTGTCCGGGCGGGCCGGCCTCGGAGTTCTCCTCGGCGCAGTCGTACACGGGCCACGAGCCCGCCGCGGCCCGCGGCGAGCAGAACGACTACGACCCGTACGGGCAGGTCACGCTCCGACTCGAACAGCTCCGGAAGATCGGCCACCCGGTCGATAAGGTCGAACTCATCCTGATGGGCGGGACGATGACGGCGCGGTCGCACGACTACCAGGAGTGGTTCGTCAAGCGCGCCCTCCAGGCGATGAACGACTACGACCTCGACAAAGAGCCCGAGCCGGCCGAAGGCGAGTCGTTCGCGCCCGCCCCCGAAGAGGCCTCCTTCGAGTACCTCGAAGACGTGATCGCGAGGAACGAGACCAACGAGATCCGCAACATCGGGACGACGTTCGAGACGAAACCCGACTGGTGTGACCCCGAACAGATCGACCGGATGCTCGATCTCGGGGGGACCAAAGTCGAGGTCGGCGTCCAGACCACCTACGAGCGCATCAACCGCGAGATGCATCGCGGCCACGGCAACGAGGCCTCCCGAAACGCCAACCGCCGTCTCCGCGACGCCGCGTTCAAAGTCGGCTTCCACATGATGCCCGGTCAGCCGGGGATGACGAAGGAGATGTGTATCGAGGACTTCCGGCAGATCTTCGAGAACGCCGACTGGCGGCCGGACTACCTGAAGATCTACCCGACGCTCGTCGTCGAGGGGACGCGGGTGTACGACCGCTGGCGCCGCGATTCGTTCGAACCGCTCTCGAACGAGGAGGCCGCCGACGTCGTCGCCGAGGCGATGGACCAGATTCCGAAGTACACCCGGCTCCAGCGCGTCCAGCGCGACATTCCGGCCGACTTCATCGAGGGCGGCGTCTGGAAGTCGAACCTCCGGCAGCTCGCCGACCAGCGCGCCGAGGAGAAAGGGATCACCCAGCGGGACATCCGCGCCCGCGAGGTCGGTCACAACGACGCCGACCCGGAGCCCGACGACGTGGAACTCGACGTCATGACCTACGAGGCCGGCGGCGGGACGGAACACTTCATCTCATTCGAAGACCCCGTTCGGGACCTCCTCGTCGGGTTCTGTCGCCTGCGGTTCCCCTCCTTCGCGCCCGGCCAGCCCGGCGCGCCCGGCACCGAAACCGACGCGATCCGCCCCGAACTGGAGGACGCCGCGCTGCTCCGCGAACTCCACGTGTACGGCAGCGAAGTCGCCATCGGCGGCGACGGCGACTGGCAGCATCAGGGGTACGGCCGAAAGCTCCTCGAACGCGCCGAGGAGACGGCCCGCGAGGCCGGCTACCGCAAACTCGCGATCATCTCCGGAATCGGGGCCCGAGAGTACTACCGGACCAAGCTCGGCTACCACCAAGACGGCCCGTACGTCTCGAAGCGGCTCTGAGTGCGTCGCGATTCACCTTCACTCGCCGAATCAACCGCTGAGCCGAGACGCCTGCGAGCAGCCCTCACCCCGTCTCGACTGCCGCACGCGCGCCACTTCGTCCGGCACCTCGAACGACACCCCTTTTTCCGGGCCGACTGTCTTGTTCGTACATGGACCAGAAGCGGGAGCTGTCGAGCATCGACCTCGCCGCGCTCGTCACCGAGTTGAACCGGTACTCGGGCGCGAAGGTCGACAAGGCGTACCTCTACGACGACGACCTGCTCCGGCTGAAGCTCCGCGACTTCGACCGCGGGCGCGTCGAGTTGATGATCGAGGTGGGCGACATCAAGCGCGCCCACGTCGCCGACCCGGATCACGTCGCGGACGCGCCGGGCCGGCCGCCGAACTTCGCGAAGATGCTCAGAAACCGGCTCTCCGGGGCCGACTTCGCCGGCGTCGAGCAGTACGAGTTCGACCGGATCCTCACCTTCGAGTTCGAGCGCGACGACGAGAACACGACCCTCGTCGCCGAGCTGTTCGGACAGGGGAACGTCGCCGCGCTCGACGAGACGGGCGAGGTCATCGGGTCGCTGTCGACGGTTCGGCTCAAATCCCGGACGGTCGCTCCCGGCGCACAGTACGAGTACCCGGCCTCCCGGCTCAACCCGCTCGACGTGAGTCTCGGCGGGTTCACACGGCACATGCGCGACTCGGACAGCGACGTGGTGCGAACGCTCGCCACGCAGCTCAACCTCGGCGGGCTCTACGCCGAGGAGGTGTGTACCCGCGCCGGCGTCGAGAAGGAGACGCAAATCGACGAGGCGACCGACGACCAGTTCCGCGCGCTCCACGAGGCGTTAGCGCGCGTCGGCGACCGTCTCCGCTCCGGCGACCTCGACCCGCGCGTGTACGAGGAGCGCGTCGACGGCGACGGGGAACGCGACGACGGGGACGCCGACGCCCGCGTCGTCGACGTTACGCCCTTCCCGCTCTCGGAACACGAGGACCTCCCGAGCGTCGGCTTCGACTCGTTTACCGCCGCCGTCGACGAGTACTTCTATCGGCTCGAACGCGAGGAGAGCGAGTCGGGCGAGGCGCCGGCCGACGCCGGCGCTTCGCGGCCCGACTTCGAAGAGGAGATCGCCAAACAAGAGCGGATCATCGAACAGCAGCGGGGCGCGATCGAAGGGTTCGACGAACAGGCCGACGCCGAACGCGAGCGCGCGGAGCTGTTGTACGCGCAGTACGACCTCGTCGACGAGGTCCTCTCGACCGTTCAGGAGGCCCGCGAGAACGACGTTCCGTGGGACGACATCGCGGCGACCCTCGACGCGGGCGCGGAACAGGGGATCCCGGCGGCAGAGGCCGTCGTCGACGTCGACGGCGGCGACGGGACGGTGACGGTGGAGCTCACGGGCGAGGGCGACGACGGCGGGCAGACTCGGATCGAACTCGACGCCGGCGCGGGGGTGGAGGTCAACGCCGACCAGCTGTATCAGGAGGCGAAGCGGATCGAGGGCAAAAAGGAGGGCGCACAGGAGGCCATCGAGGCCACTCGCCGAGAGCTCGAAGCGGTCAAAGAGCGGAAAGCCGAGTGGACCGCGGAACAGGCGGAGGCCGACGGCGACGACACCGACGCCGACGACGAAGCGGAGTACGAGACGGACTGGCTCTCCCGGTCGTCGATCCCGATCCGGAGTCCGGACGACTGGTTCGACCGCTTCCGCTGGTTCCGAACCTCGACCGGGTACCTCGTCATCGGCGGGCGCAACGCCGACCAGAACGAGGAGTTGGTGAAAAAGTACATGGGCAAACACGACCGGTTCTTCCACACGCAGGCGCACGGCGGACCGGTGACGATCTTAAAAGCGTCCGGGCCGTCGGAATCGGCCGACCCGGTCGACTTCTCGGAGGAGACGCTGCGGGAGGCCGCCCAGTTCGCCGTCTCGTACTCCTCGGATTGGAAAGACGGGCGCGGCGCCGGCGACGCGTACATGGTCGAGCCGGACCAGGTGTCGAAGACGCCCGAGAGCGGCGAGTACATCGAGAAGGGAAGCTTCGTCATCCGCGGCGACCGCACGTACTTCGAGGACGTGCCCTGTCGGGTCGCCGTCGGGGTCCAGTGTGAACCCGTCACGCGGGCGCTCGGCGGTCCCCCGTCGGCCATCGTCGATCGGGTGGCGACGAGCGTCACGCTGGAGCCGGGGATGTACGCTCAAAACGACGCCGCGATGATGGTGTACCGCGAGCTGAAGAGCCGGTTCGCCGACACCTCGTTCGTGCGGAAAGTGGCGAGTGCCGACCAGCTCCAGGAGTTCCTGCCGCCGGGCGGCTCGGACATCGTCGACTGAGAGCGACGACCGCTCGACCGCACGCACCGCCCGCGATGCCTTTTATCGCGATCGTCGCTCGGAGCGCGACCCTTTCATACGTCCGCCCCCGATTCGGCCCATGAGCTTCGAGGCGCTGCCGGACGGTTGGCGGGTGTGGAACGAGGAGCCGAGCGGGCGGGCGATCCTCGTGTACCGGCCGGACGTCTTCGGCGGCGACGACCTCCCGTCCGCGTGTCTGCCGACCATCTACCTGACGAACGGCGCGCGCAACGCCCGCCCCGGATCGGGACAGTACGCGACCGACGAGTGGCACGTCGTCCTCTTCTTAGAACCCGAGATCGAGGCCGTCTCGGAGACTCACGAGAGCCGCGAGGCCGGCGCGACCGCCGCCGTCGATGTCGCGGAGCGGTTCGCGGGCGGCGAGGTCGACTACCGGGCCGCGTATCAGGTGCCGCGAGAGGCGTATTTCGAGCGGCTCGACGAACACGTCGGTGGCGCGTGAGTTCGGGCCGCAGCGCAAGATCGATCCACGTTCCTGTATATAAATAGGTATTCAACGGTGGTTTGAACCACGAACACGAGGGTTTTTACCGCCCCCCGCCCCAGCGACGGGTATATGCACGCCGGTGGGGACCACACCGCTGACGAGCCGCGAGAGAAGTGCGGCGTCGTCGGCGTTTCGCTCGCTGACCGCGAGGCCGCACGCCCGCTGTACTACGCGCTGTACGCGCTCCAACACCGCGGACAGGAGTCCGCGGGGATCGTCACCCACGACGGGTTCCAACAGCACAGCCACGTCGAGCGCGGACTCGTCGGGGACGCGTTCGACGAGGGGGACTTGGCGTCGCTGTCCGGCGGGACGGGTATCGGTCACGTCCGGTATCCGACCGCCGGGAGCCTCGATAAGAGCTGCGCGCAGCCGTTCTCGGTCTCTTTTAAATCAGGATCGCTCGGCCTCTCGCACAACGGGAACCTCGTCAACGCCGACGCGGTCCGGGAGGAACTCGCGGCGGCCGGCCACGCGTTCACCTCCGACGGCGACACGGAGGTCATCGCCCACGACCTCGCGCGCAACCTCTTAGAGGAGGACTTGGTTCGCGCCGTCAAACACACCATGCGACGGATCCACGGCTCCTACTCGCTGGCGATCACCCACGACGACACCGTGTTGGGCGTCCGCGACCCGCTCGGGAACCGCCCGCTGTGTCTCGGCAAGATCGACGGCGGCTACGTCATCGCCAGCGAGTCCGCCGCCATCGACACGCTCGACGGGGAGCTGATCCGAGACGTTCGCCCCGGCGAACTCGTCGTGTTGGACCCCGACGGGAGCGGCTACGACACGTATCAGCTGGTCGAGCGCGAGTCGACCGCCCACTGTTTCTTCGAACACGTCTACTTCGCGCGCCCGGACTCCGTGATCGACGAGAACCTGGTCTACGAGGTCCGGCGCAAGCTCGGCCGGAAGCTCTGGGAGGAGTCCGGCGTCGAGTCGGACGTGGTGATGCCCGTCCCCGACTCCGGGCGCGCCTTCGCCTCCGGGTACGCCGACGCGGCCGGCGAGACGACGGCGGCCGGCGAGCCGCGTCCCGACGGTGAGGGCGGTATCGAGTTCGCCGAGGGGCTGATGAAGAACCGCTACGTCGGCCGCACGTTCATCATGCCGACCCAAGACGAGCGCGAGCGCGCCGTCCGGCTGAAGCTCAACCCGATCCGCTCGACCGTCGAGGGGAAGTCGGTCACCATCATCGACGACTCGATCGTCCGGGGGACCACCTCGACCCAACTCGTCGATCTGGTCCGCGAGGCCGGCGCCGAGTCGGTCCACCTCCGGATCGGCGCGCCGAAGATCGTCGCGCCCTGTTACTTCGGCATCGACATGGCGACGCGCGACGAACTGATCGCGGCCGACAAGTCCACCGAGGCGATCCGCGAGGAGATCGGCGCGGACTCGCTTTCGTACCTCTCGATCGACGCCGTCGCCGCGGCGCTCGGCGAGAGCCGCGCGGACCTCTGTTTAGGCTGTGTCACCGGCGAGTATCCCTTCGACGTGGAGGGCGAGACGACGGACCGCGACATCGAGAGCGTGGGCCTCGAGTCCACGCCCGCAGACGACTGACCGCGCGGGCCTCGAGTGTCGACCGCGCGGGCCTCGAGTGTCGACCGCTCGTCGCGTATCGGGAACTTAAATACGCGCACGACGGGAGTGGGACGTATGACATCCGACGCCGACGAGACGACGATGAGTCGCCGCGGGCTGTTTCGGGCCGGCGCCGCGGGCGCCGCCGCCGCAACCGGGCTTGCCGCCGGCACGGGCGGCGCGGCGGCCCAGTACGACGGCTGGCTGAGCGACGTCGACAACTACGACGGCACGCACGACTACACCGGCCAAGACGAGGTCACGGTCGAGGTCGGGGCGGGCGAGAACGGCCTCAAGTTCGGTCCTGCGGCCATTCTCGTCGACCCCGGAACGACGGTCGTCTGGGAGTGGACCGGCGCGGGCGGGAACCACAACGTCGTCGAGAACAACGAGACGTTCAACAGCGGCGACCCGGTCGGCGAGGAGGGGACCACCTTCGAGTACACCTTCAGCGACGCCGCGGAGGGCGACACGTTCAATTACTACTGTACGCCCCACGAGGCGGTCGGAATGAAGGGCGCCGTCGCCATCGGCTCGGTCGACGATACCCTCGTGACGCCCGGCGAGGGTGGGAGCGGTGGCAGCGGTGGCAGCGGCGGGAGCGGCGACGGAAGCGGCGGAAGCGGCGACGGAAGCGACGGCGGCGACGGAAGCAGCGGTTCCGGCGGTCGCGTTCTCAGTGCCGGCGACATCGGGGCGCTCGCGCTCGGGTTCGGGTTCGCCGGCGCGCTGCTGGTCCCGCTGTTCTACGCGGCGCACAAGCGCGCCAACAGGGAGTAGCGCCCGCACCTGACGCCGGCCGCGATCGACCCCGTCAGTATCTTTTCGCCCTCAGAACACGTGGTACAGCATCAGGTACACGCCGATCCCCATGGTAAAGGAGATCAGCCAGAGCACCGCGCCGACGAGGCCGACCTGCGCGTGCCGGGTGTGGTACAACTCCGCGTACGGTCGTGTCGCGGCGAGCAACAGCGCGTAGAAGACGAACGGGATACAGACGATCGCGAGCAGAATGTGGATCGCCAGGAAGGGCAGGTAGAGGTAGGTGTACGCCGCCTCGGGGCCGGGGAACTCGACGGTCCCGACGAGGATCAGCCGGTAGAGGTAACTGACGAGGAACGCGACGAACAGCGCGAACGACGACAGCATGAACGCGCGGTGGCGGCGGACGTTCCCCCGCGATATCGCGCGCCAGCCCAGCAGGATGGTGCCTATCGCGGTCGCGGAGATGGCAGCGTTGAGGTGCGGGAGCGCGCTCAGGACCTCGTCGCTCGCGCGGGGGAGGATGCCGCTCGGGATGACGCCGCCGACGGCGCCGAACACGAGCGCGAGGGCGGCGATCGAAAGCAGCGCGGTCAGCAACGGGACGTTCTCGCGGGCCCACTCGGACATAGGCGAACGGACGAGCGCCATCCCCAAACGCGTGCCGGTTGCGGCGGGCCGGGGCGTTCTGTTCGGGCGTTGGGATCGGTGGCAACGCCCGACACGGCCCGGTCGAATGGAAGGGCTTTTAATTGGGGGAAGGGTACGTGGGAACGCGACAGAACACCGCGAGCGTGGGTAGCCAAGCCAGGCCAACGGCGCAGCGTTGAGGGCGCTGTCCTGTAGAGGTCCGCCGGTTCAAATCCGGTCCCACGCATCGCACGGGGCACACCCCCACGATGCACGGTGTTGTCTCTACGACAGCACCCACGCATAATTCCTTTCGACCGCTACGCGACGAGCGGCGGCTCCGCGATTCGATTCGCTCGTTCTGCGGTCGGCGCAGCCCCGACGAACTGCCACCCTTTTAGTCGCGCGCCGTCGGAGTGAGGCGTAATGAGCACGGACGCGACCCCCGAGTACGACCACGAGGAGCTGGGGCTCGTCGCCGGCCTGGAGATCCACCAGCAGCTCGACACGGCGACGAAGCTGTTCTGCGACTCCCCGACGACCGAGCGCGACCCCGAGGCGGCCGACCGTTCGATCACTCGTCGGCTCCACCCGACGAAGAGCGAACTCGGCGAACTCGACGACGCCGCGATGGAGGAGAGCCGCGTCGACCGCGAGTTCACCTACCTCGGCTACGACACCACCTGCCTCGTCGAAGAGGACGACGAGCCGCCCCGCCGCGTCGACGACGAAGCCCTCGCCGTCGCCCTGCAGATCGCCGACCTGCTCGACTTATCCGTGGTCGATCAGGCCCACGTCATGCGCAAACTCGTCATCGACGGCTCGAACACCTCCGGCTTCCAGCGCTCCATCCTGCTCGGTCAGGAGGGCGAAATCGAGACGAGCGAGGGCCGCGTCTCCATCGCGGACCTCATGCTCGAAGAGGAGTCGGCCAAACGCGTCGAAGAGACCGACGAGGGCGTCGTCTACTCGCTCGACCGGCTCGGCGTCCCGCTCGTCGAAATCGGCACGGGCCCGGACATCCGGAGCCCGGAGGGCGCCCGCGAGGCCGCCGAGCGAATCGGCATGCTGCTCCGCTCGACGGGCGCGGTCAAGCGCGGCCTCGGCACGATCCGACAGGACGTGAACGTCTCCATCGCCGACGGCGCGCGCGTCGAGGTGAAAGGCGTCCAGGACCTCCAAGGGATCGAGGACATCGTCCGCGGTGAGGTCGGTCGGCAGGCCGAACTGCTCGACATCCGCGACGAACTCCGCGAGCGCGACGCGAGCGTCGGGAGCGTCTCCGACGTGACCGACACCTTCGCCGACACCGAGTCGGGGGTCATCCGCGGCGCGCTCGACTCCGGCGGGAAGGTCACCGCCGTCCCCCTCTTCGGCTTCGACGGCCTCGTCGGCCGGGAGATACAGCCTGACCGCCGACTGGGCACCGAGCTCTCCGACCACGCGAAGCGCCACGGCGCGGGCGGCATCTTCCACACCGACGAACTCCCGGCCTACGGCGTGACCGACGCCGAGGTGGCGGCCCTCAGAGACGCGGTCGACGCCGGCGAGGGCGACGCCGTCGCCATCGTGGCCGCCGATCCGGAGACCGCCGACCTCGCCATCGAGGCGGCCGCCGAGCGCGCCGAGACCGCCATCGAGGGCGTCCCCGAAGAGACGCGCGGCGCGAACGACGACGGGACCACGCGCTACCTCCGACCGCTCCCCGGCGCGGCGCGGATGTACCCCGAGACGGACGTGCCGCCGGTCGAGCCTGACCCGTCCGACGTGGAGCGACCGGAACTGCTCGACGAGAAGGCCGAGCGGTACACCGAGCAGTTCGGGCTCGACGCCGGCCTCGCCGAGCAGGTCGCCTTCGGTCAGCGCTTCCCGCTGTTCGAGACGGCGGTCGACCGCGGCGTCGACCCCACCTTCGCGGCCTCGACGCTGGAGTCGACGACCACGGAGATCCGGAGGGAGGGCGCGCCCGTCGAGAACCTGACCGACGAGCAGTTCCTGGCCCTGTTCGATCTCGTCGAGGACGGCGACCTGGCGAAGGAGGGCGTACCCGAGGTGCTGACGACGCTCGCCGAGACCCCGTCGCTGTCGGCGGCCGAGGCCGTCGAGGAGGCGGGACTGTCCGGCGTCAGCGAGGCGGAAGTGCGAGACGCCGTCGTCGAGGTCGTCGAGCGCAACGCCGACCAGATCGAAGCCGAGGGGATGGGCGCCTTCTCGGGGCTGATGGGCGAGGCGATGGGCGCGCTCCGCGGCAAGGCGGACGGCGAGGTCGTCTCCGACGTGCTGCGCGAGGAGATCGGCAAGCGGTCGTAACGCGCTCGCGCGCCCGGCGACGACCCGCGACCAGACATAGTCGCCCCCGTTCTTTACGTGTCGCGGAGCCCTCCTGTCGTATGAGAGGGTTCAGATGGACGACTCGCCCGCGACCGACCGCTCGACCGACTCGGGTCCACCCGCCGAGGCCGACGGCGCGCCCGTCTCGCGCTCGCGCAGCGACCGGGTCTCCGACGCGACGAGTTGGTTCGTCCACGGCGTCGAACTCGCGGCAGCGGCGCTTTTCGCGCTCCTCTTCGGGATCGGCGTCGTCGACCTCGCCCTCCAGATCGCGGAGTCCGTCCCGACCGGAGAGATCACGGACCCGAACGTGGTCATCGGGTTCATCGAGACGGGCCTGCTCCTGTTGATCATCGTCGAGGTGTACCAGACGGTCGTCGCCTACATCGAACAGAGCAACACCCGCCGGATCGTCCGGCTGGTGATATACACCGGCGTCATCGCCATGGTCCGGAAGGTGATCATCTTCCGCACCACGGAGTACGCCACGCCGCAGGACGCGCTCTTCGCCGCCCTCGCCTACGGGATCGTGATCGTCGGGCTCGTCGCGCTCCTGTACGTCGAGCGGTCGGTCGGCCCGTCGCTCGCCGACTGAGGCCGCCGGCTACTCGATCAGCTCCTCGATCAGCGTGTCGAGGTCGTACGTCGCCGGCGCGCGCGATTCGTCGCGCAGGGTGGCGATGGTAAACGTCGAGTTCGTCCGCTCGACCTGCGGGATGGCCTCGAAGTCGCTGATGAGCCGTTCGACGGTGTCCGACGAGGAGAGCCGCGCGAGGACGACGAAATCCGTCTCACCCATGGTGAAGAAGGCCTCCGTGACCCCTTCGACCGCGAGCAGTTCCTCGGCGAACGCGTCGTAGGGGCCCTCGTAGTCGGCGAGCACCTCGACGATAACGGTGACGCCGAGACCGAGCGCCTCGTGGTCGAAATCGTAGAGGTCGTTTTCGATCACCCCGGCGTCTCGCAAGTTGTTCAGCCGGTAGTGGATCGTCGACACGGGGATGTCGGTCTCCTCGTGAAGCCGCTCCGGACTCCCGGTGCCGAGATCCGAAATCGCCTTCAACAGCCGCACGTCGCGCTCGTCCATGCACCCCATTCGAGTGACGGTTTGTTATATATTACGACCGATATAATTACACAGAGATTCAAGACTTCAGGCTATTTCGAGACGCAGTTGCAAGTAATTCGTATGTATGATTGTTCATTTCCAATCCGCGCCGTTTTCGAAGAATGATTTAACTATCATCAGAAATTTCAAAGGTTTACTCAATGAATCTGCGGAACGTTATTTCCACGCCCGAATCGATCGTCGCGGCGTTCGTCCTCCTCGCGACGCTGTGGGGCAGTTCCTTCGTCGCCATCGAGGCCGGCCTCCACTACTTTCCCCCGCTTCTGTTCGCCGGGGTCCGATACGCCATCGCCGGCGCCATCGTCTTAGGCTTCGCCGCGGTGACGAGCGGGCGAACCCTCCCCCGCCGCCGCGACGAGTGGCTCGGTATCGCCGTCGCGGGCGCGTTCGTCATCGCGGCCTACCACGGCCTGTTGTACGTCGCCGAACTCCACGTCACGGGCGCGGTCGCCGCCGTGATCGTGAGCCTCTCTCCGGTGTTGACCGCCACGTTCGCGGCGCTCGTCCTCCCGAACGAGCGGCTCGGAACCGTCGAAATCGGCGGGTTCGCGCTCGGGATCCTCGGCGTCGTCGTGATCGCCGACCCGCTGGGCGCCGGGACCGGCAGCGCCGCCCTGTTGGGGGTCGGCCTCGCGTTCGCGGGCGCCGTCTCGTTCTCGCTCGGCGCGGTGCTGCTCCGCCCGCTCCGGACCGACTTCCCGATCGCCGCGCTCCAGGGCTGGGCGATGGTCGCCGGCGCCGGGGCGCTCTTCGTCGGCGCCGCCGCGCTCGGCGAGTCGCCCGCTGCGATCGTCTGGAACGTCACCTCCGTGGCGTCGCTGTCGTATCTCACCCTGCTGTCCGGCGTCGTCGCCTTCCTCATCTACTTCGCGCTGCTCGACGAGGTCGGCCCGACGCAGCTCCACCTCGTCGGCTACGCGGAGCCGGTCGTCGCCGCGGTCGGCAGTTGGGCGCTGCTCGGCAGCCTGATCGAGGCGGAGGCGCTCGTCGGCTTCGTCGCGATCCTCGCCGGGTTCGCGATGCTCGAACGCCACGAAATCGCCGCGTACGTCGGTGTGGAGAACCCCTTCCGGGCGCACTGACTCCCCGACCCCACTCAGTCGATGTCCGCGGTCAGGCCGGCCCGCAGGTCCCGGCCGAAGTAGTGGCCCACGAGCGCCACCGCCAGTCCCAGACCGCCGCCGACGGCGAGCAGCGCGAGCCCCCACTGCTGGAGGTAGTCGATACCGATCGGCAGGAACCCGACGCCGAGGACGCTGGCCACCGCGGTCCCCGCGCCGGCCGCCGCGCCGGCGACGCCGAGTTCCGCGTATCGCCGCCCCGAGAACACCACACCGAGGAGGAACGCGGCGAGGAACACACCGCCGATGGAGCCGATGGTCCCTCCGATGATCGGGATGGCACCACCCGCGAACACGCCGACGGCGACGGCACCGAGCGCGACCGCGAACGATTTCAGCGAAAACCAGCGCCCGTCGACCCCGATCCGGCCCCCGTCGTCTGCCGTCGCGGTCGCTGCGCTCGACCCGGCCGAATCCGCGTCCGCCTCACCCCCGCGCTCGTCGGCCGCGAGGTCGTCGTCGAGGAGGCTATCGAGGTCGTCCGTCACGTCCTCTGTGGACGCCTCGCGTTCCTTGGAGGGTTGCATACCCGAGCGTTCGCCCCTGAGACCTTGTGTCTTGTGCCGCAGTCGACGCGCGAACTCGTCGGTCCGCCCCGGCCCGTGCCGTTCGGTAACACGCTTCGTTTCACCGGAAACGCGGTGTCTTCGGCGAGGGGAGTCGTGGCCCGAACTCCGGCCGCTCACCCGTCTCTCCGCTCGCCCGCAGTCCGCTCACGCGCCCTCGTCCGACCGCTCCCGCGACCCCCACACCACCTTCTCCACCAGTTCGACCGTCATGGGTTCCTCGACGGTCACCTGACAGGAGAGCCGCGGGTACCCGAACCGCGCCGCCAGCCGGTCGTGCCAGTGGTCCGGCGGACACTCGTCGCGAATCCGGACGCCGCAGGTCGCACAGAGCCCCCTGCCGCCGCAGTTCAGCCGGCGGGTCGCGGGGGCGTACGGGGACAGGTCCGCGTCGATCAGGACCTGCCGGAGCGACGCCCCAGGCTCGACCGACAGTTCCGTCCGGTCGTCGCCGTGGAGGACGGTCAGCGACACGGTCTCGGCGGCGTCTCGGGTCATTCGATCCGACGTTCGGACGCCGGGCACATAGCCCTGTGGCAGCGTCCACCCCCGACGCGCCGCCGACCCGGAACGGCTTTGCGGGTCCGCGCCGACCCCGACGACATGGACACGCGTCGCGCGCTGCTCGACGCTCTCGCCGCCGGCCCCGTCGCCGGCCCCGCCCTCGCCGACGACCTCGGCGTGTCGCGGGCGGCGGTCTGGAAGGCGGTGGAATCGCTCCGGGAGGAGGGGTTCGCGGTCGAGTCGACGCCGGACGGCTACGTCGCGCCCGAGGCCCCCGGCTACTCCGCGGCCGGCATCGAGTTCGGGCTCGACGCCCCCTACGAGGTCGAGTACCACGACCGGATCGGGTCGACGAACGAGCGCGCCCGCGAACTGGCGGCAGCAGGGGCCGACGGCATCGCGGTCGTCGCCGACGAGCAGACGGGCAGCCGCGGCCGCTTAGACCGCGAGTGGGTCGCGCCGAGCGGGGGCGTCTGGCTCTCGCTCGCGGTCCGCCCCGACGTGCCGCCGGCCCGCGCTCCCCTGTTCACTCTCGCGGCCGCGGTCGCGACCGCCGAGGCCTGTCGGGACGCCGGCGTCGACGCCCACATCAAGTGGCCGAACGACGTTCTCGTCGGCCACTCTGCGAGCGAGGCCGGCGGTCGAGGCGGTCGCAAGGTCGCCGGAGTTCTCACCGAGATGGAGGGAGAGGCCGACCGGGTCTCGTGGCTCGTCGCCGGGGTCGGCGTCAACGCCAACGTCGCGACCGACGCGCTTCCCGCCGACGCGGCCGCCCTCGCGGCCGAGGCGGGCGAACCGATCGACAGGCGGCGGTTCGCCGCGACCCTGCTTGAGCGCTTCGCGGCGCTCACGGAGACGCCGGACCGGATGGACCGAATCCTCCCGGCGTGGCGCGAATTCGCGAGCACGCTGGGGCGCCGTGTTCGCGTCGACACGCCGGGCGGCCCGGTGACGGGCACCGCGGTCGACGTTGAAGCGCCCGGCGCACTCGTCGTGGAGACCGCCGAGGGGACCCGGCGCGTCCACGCCGGCGACTGCGAACACCTGCGCGACGCCGGGGAATAAGCGGAGCGCCGTCGCTCATCCCTCGCTTGTCGCCCCCGCGTCGCCTTCGCCGCCCGGTTTTCGCGTGGGCGACGCGTCGCGTTCGCGGCCGGCCTCTGCGGTGTCCGTCGCGCTCGCGGGATCCGTTCGCGTCGCGCTCGCGGTCCCGCTCTCGGCCGCCGACCCCTCGCCGGTCAGCCGCACCGTGAGGACGGGTACGGTCGCTCCGCGAACCACTTTCTCCGCGACGCTCCCGAGCAGTAGCCGGTTGATCCCACCGCGGCCGTGCGTCCCCATCACGATCAGATCGCAGTCGGTGCGCTCCGCGTAGTCGACGATAGCCGCGCTCGGCGGCCCTTCGACGACCGCCGTTTCCACGTCGATGTCGGTCGCGGCCGCGAACGACGCCACTTCGGCGACCGCCTCGGCCGCGTCGTCCCGGAGCAGGTCGCCGACCCCCTCCCAGGAGCGCTCCATCGGCGTTCCCACGTACCTCGCCGTGTCGACGACGTAGAGGGCGTGAACGGCCGCTCCGTGGAACGACGCGAGGTCGAGGGCGTGTGCGACCGCCCGCCGCCCCTCGGGGGAGCCGTCGGTCGGAACGAGGAGCCGATCGTATAACGTCATTTGCTCACATACACCACGGTTCTCCCTGCGCATAACTCTTTGCGCGTCTTGCCGGTTTATCGTACGGTCGAATTCACCCTTCGGGGCACAAACCAACGGGAGAGGTGCCGAACAGGCGTATTTAATGTCTCTGCAAGAGTATACCGCGGTAATGACACCCGAAGTCCGTCTCTCGCGCGTCGAAGCCGAGTTCAACGACCACTCGTTCCCCACCGCCCGCGACGACCTCGCCGAGTCGTGTGCCGACACCACCGTGCTGTTCGCCGACGGCGACGCCGACCTGGGCGAACTGGTGGCCGACATCGCACAGGAGCGGTTCGAGAGCGCCGAGGACGCCTACATCGCGCTCCAGAACGTCCTTCCCATCGAGGCGCTCGGCGAGCCCGGACAGTCGGACGGCGACGCCTAATCCGCGCCCGCTCGGTTCGACCCGCCGTCCCCCGACGAGCCCGCTCAGAGGGTCGCCTCCTCGTCACCGACCCCCACGCCACGACGCCTCTCGCATCGCTTTTTACCGTGGATCGCACACTGGTGGTAATGAGTTACCGGATCGGTCTCGTCGGCAAGCCCTCGGTGGGGAAGTCGACGTTTTTCAACGCCGCGACGATGAACGACGTGCCCGAGGGCGCGTACCCGTTCACCACCATCGACCCGACCGTCGGCGAGGCGTACGTCCGCGTCGACTGTGCCGCCCCCGAGTTCGACGAGACGTGTACGCCGAGCGTCGGCGTCTGCCGCGAGGGCACCCGCTTCGTCCCCGTGAAACTCGTCGACGTCGCCGGACTGGTTCCGGGCGCCCACGAGGGGCGCGGGCTCGGCAACCAGTTCCTCACCGACCTCAACGAGACGGACGTGCTGATCCACGTCGTCGACTTCTCCGGCAAGACGGACATCGAGGGCGAGACGACCGAGGGCCACGACCCGCGCGAGGACATCGACTTCCTCGAAGAGGAACTCGACGAGTGGTACCTCGACGTGTTACGCAAGGGCCTCGAGAAGTTCGAGACGCGCTACCACGGCGCGGACGCGGCCATCGAGGCGGAGCTCGCCGACCAGATGTCGGCGTTCGGCATCGACAAAGACCGCATGAAACAGGTGATCCTCGCGGAGGGGCTCGAACTCGACCCCGAGACGTGGGACGAGACGGACGAGGGGGACCTCGCGCGCGAGATCCGCAAGCGCACGAAGCCGATGGTCGTCGCCGCGAACAAGATGGACACGCCGGAAGCGCAGGCGAACTGGGACGAGATCACGGCCGACCCCGACTACGATCACCTCTCTTTCGTCCCGGCGAGCGCCCACGCCGAGAAGGCGCTCAAAAACGCCGACGAGGCCGGCGTCGTCGACTACCGCCCCGGCGAAAGCGAGTTCGACGTCGTCGGCGACGTCTCCGGCGAGCAGGCGGCGGGCCTCGATCAGATAGCCGAGTTCGTCGACGAGTACGACGGCACCGGCGTGCAGGGCGCACTCGAAGAGGCCGTCTTCGACGTGCTCGACTGTATCGCCGTCTTCCCCGGCTCCGCGAACGGAAGCAAAGACGAGAAGGGCGTCTTCCGCGACTGCTTTATCCTCCCGGAGGGGTCGACGACCGAGGACTTCGCGTTCCACATCCACTCGGACATCGGCGAGGGGCTCCTCCACGGCACCGACTGCCGGAGCGGTCGGCAGGTCGGCGCGGACCACGAACTCTCTCACCGCGACGTGATCGAACTGATCTCGACGAAGCAGGCGGCCCCGTAACGCGGCGACCGTTTTCCCTCCTTCAGTCGTCGTTGCGACCGGCGTCCGACCGCTCCGCCGCCGACCCAACCGGCGTCTCCGAGTCGGGCAGATCCGCGATGTCGAGTCGGTCGAGTCGCTCGGCCGTCGGGCGCCCCTCGCGGTCCCACCCCCGGTACGCGTAGTACCGATCGAGGAGCGCCTCGAACGCCTCGGGGTCGAGACCGTCTCCCGCCTCGCCGTCGGATTCGGCTCCCCCGTCGGTTCCATGCGTCAGCGCCTCCGGTAGCCCGTCGTCGCTCCGGTCGAACCCCTCTCGCAAATTGTACAAGCGCGTGAGCGTCCACACCCGCTCGCCGAGCGCGCGGAGGTCGGCCGGGTCGCGCTCGTCGCCGAGGGCGGCGAGCCACTCGGCGGCCGCGTCCGGTCCGAAGCTCTCGGCGAGGAAGTCGTCGCCGACGAGACACCAGAGCGCGGCCCGCCGGTCCTGCTCGTCGGCGACGACGGCCGCGCGCTCGGTCGGCGTCCACCGCGGGTCGGCCACCGCCTCGGTCTCGACCGGTCGAGCGCGACGGTGACAGCCGCCCCGGTCGCCCGTGGCGAACGCCAGCGCCATCGTGGCCGCGCCGCGGGGGTCGTACGACGCGAGCTCAAGCCCCTTCACCGTCGGGACGAGGTCGGTCCCGCCGAACCGGGCCGCGGCGGCCGCCACCCCGTCCGCGAGCGCGTCGCCGAGGGGCGTCGACCGGGCCGCGACGTCCTCGATCAGGCGCCGCGCCGCGGTCGGATCGCCGAACGAGAGGTCGTCGTCGAGCCCGCGGTCGCCGGGGGGTATCACGCCGGCGTCGCTCGCGCGAACCGCCCACGCGACGGCGTTCCCGGCAGAGATCACGTCGAGCCCGAGTCGGTCACAGACGCCCCCGAGCGCCGCCACCGCGTCGAAGTCGTCGATGCCGAGCCCCGCCCCGAGCGCGATCGGTGTGCCCCCGCGGGGGACGGTCGTCTCCGTCGCGTCGGCGGGGTCGTCGCTCTCGCTTTTCCCCCTCTCGCCCGCGACCCGGAACCCGCCCGGCACCGGGTCGTCGGGGCGCTCGCGACCGACCGCGCGCTCCGTCGCCGCCGCCACCCCGAGGCCCTCGGCTCCATCGAAGCGCCGGGTCTGCCAGCCGCGAGCCGGCAGGACCCCCGTCTCGTCGCCGAACGCCACCGTCTCCAGCGTGTCGCCGGCGGCGAGCCAGCGCCCGCTGTCGCTGTCGGCGAAGGCTTCCTCGGCGCGCTCTCGGTGCTCGCGGAGCGCGGCCGGGACCGTCGGCGCCGCGTCGCGCGCGACGACCGCCTTGAGCCCCTTCGCGCCCATCACCGCGCCCGCGCCGCCCCGACCGGCGTGGTGGTCCCCGCCGTCGGACGCGATGGTCGCGTACCGGACGCCGGCCTCGCCGGCCGGCCCGACGCAGGCGACCGCGGCGTCCGGAAACCGCGCGTCGGTTTCGGCCGTATCGAGCCCCGAGAGGTCGGCCGCGGACTCGATCGTCGCCGTGCCGTCCGCGACCGAGAGGGTCACCGGCTCGTCGCTCGCCCCCTCGATCACGACGCCGAGGTGGTCCCCGAGCGACCCCGCGAGGCGGGCCGCGAACGACCCGCCCCCGTACGAGTCGAGGAACGCGCCCGTGAGCGGGGACTTCGTCACCGCCGCGTAGCGCGGCTCGCCCGGCAGCAGCCCCGTCAGCGGTCCCACGAGAAACGCGAGCCGGTTCGCCGGCGACGAGGGGTCGACGCCCGGCGGAGTCTCGTAGAGGTAGCGCGCGCCGAGCCCCTTTCCGCCGACGTAGCGCGCGAGCCACGCCTCGGGGACCGGCTCGCTGCGCACGCGCTCCGCGGAGAGGTCGACGCGCAGCATTCGGTCGGGGACGGACATCGTGACGCACCTCGCGGGCGGGCCGGATTAAACCACCCGTCGGCCCCGCCTCGACCCGGAGTCGCTCGGTCGGCCGACCGAACCCACCCGAGCGAACTCACTCGACCGACCGACGGCTTTTCGCTGCCGCCGGTCGTGACGGAGAGACATGGACGACGTCGTCGCCGCCCTCGACGCGGCGCACGGGACGACCTGTCTCGTCGGGGCCGGCGGAAAGAAGACCACGCTCTACGCGCTCGCCGACCGCCTCGACCGGGCCGTGCTCACCGCGACGGTCCGGATTCCGATCTTCGACCGCGAGGTCGCCGCGGTGCGCGTCACCGGCGACCCGGTCGCCGCACTGGGGGACCTCGACGACCGGCACGCCGCCTTCCCCCTCGGTCTGGTCCCGGAGCGCGAGCGCGACGACCGATACCGGGGGTACGACCCGTCGGTCGTCGACGATATCGGGGCGGCACACGACGGCCCGGTTCTCGTGAAAGCCGACGGCGCGCGGACGCGACTTTTAAAGGCGCCGAACGAGCGCGAGCCACAGGTTCCGGCCGGCGCCGACCGCGTCGTCCCGGTCGCGAGCGTCGGCGCGGTCGGCGAGCCGCTGACGGCCGAGACCGTCCACCGCCCCGAGCGCGTCGCGGCGCTCACCGACGCCGCGCTCGGCGACGAGATCACGCCCGAACTCGTCGGCCGGGTCCTCGCTCACGAGGACGGCGGACTACGAGGCGTCCCGGAGGGCGCGACCGTGATTCCCCTCCTGAACGCCGTCGACGACGCGGCCGACGCGGCGGCGGCGCGAACCGTTGCGCGGGTCGTCCGCGAGCGCGCGACCGTGTCGCGGGTCGTCCTCGCTCGGATGATCGACGGCGAGGTCGTCGACGTGATCGAGTGAGACGGGGCGGGCGATCTGCGGGCCCCGTCGAACGCACTTATAAGCCGCCGCCGCGCCTACCTCGGCGCATGGAACGCACTGTATCGGTCGTGCCGGAGGCGGGCCTCCACGCGCGACCGGCCTCGAAACTGGTGCAGACGGCGAACCGGTTCGACGCCAGCGTCTCGATCGGTCGCGCTGACGACGGCGACGACGGCCTCGTCCGCGCCGACAGCATGCTCTCCGTGAGCGGGCTGAACGTCGGTCACGGCGAGTCCGTCCGCGTCGTCGCCGAGGGCGCGGACGCGGCCGACGCGCTCGACGCCGTCTGCGACCTACTGACGAGCGAGGTCGACGGAGCGGGCGGTGAGAGCGATGCCCGACCCGAGGGCGCCGACGGCGGTGACACGCCGTGAGGACGCTCACCGGCGTGGGCAGCACGCCCCTCTCGGGCGTCGGGACCGCGCGCTGGTATCGGCCCGAGGCCGACCTGACGCTCCCCGAGCGCCCCGCCCCCGCGACCGTCGACGGCGACGCGGAGCGCGCCCGGTTCGACGCGGCCCGCGACGCGGTTCGCGACGACATCCGCGAGGCGCGCGACCGGGCGGCGGCGCGCGTCGGCGAGGAGGAGGCGGCGGTGTTCGAGGCCCACGAGCAGTTCCTCGACGACCCGGAGCTCGTCGACGACATCGAGGCGGCGGTGGCCGAGGGGACGCCGGCGCCGCACGCCGTGAGCGATCGGTTCGCGGCCGCGATCGAACAGTTCGAGTCGCTCGACGGGCCGATGGCCGAGCGCGCCGACGACCTGCGAGACGTGCGAGACCGGCTCCTCCGTGCCCTGTTAGACGCCGCGCCGGGGACCGACATCGCCGACCTCCCGCCGGGAACGGTGCTCCTGGCCGAGCGGCTCACCCCGAGCGACACCGCCGCGCTCGACCCGGCGGCCGTCGCGGGCATCGCGACCGTCACCGGCGGGCGAACCGCCCACGCGTCCATCATCGCGCGGTCGCTCTCGATCCCGGCGGTCGTCGGCGTCGGCGAGTCGCTCCGCGATGTCGACGCCGGAACCGACCTGCTCGTCGACGGGACCGACGGGCGAGTCGTCGTCGGTCCGGACGCGGCGACTCGCGAGCAAGCGGACACGGCGGCGACGACCCCGGTCCCGGACCGCGTGTCGACCGCGGACGGGGTTCCGGTCACGGTCGCCGCGAACGTCGGGAGCGAGGCGGAGGTCGCCCCGGCGGCCGAGCGCGGCGCCGACGGAATCGGGCTGTTCCGGACGGAGTTCCTCTTTCTCGACCGCGAGTCGCCCCCGACCGAGGCGGAGCAGTACGAGGCCGTGACGGCCGCGCTGTCGGCGTTCCCCGGCGAGCAGGTCGTGGTCCGGACGCTTGACGTCGGCGGCGACAAGCGGGTGCCGTACCTCGATCTCCCCGCCGAGTCGAACCCCTTCCTCGGGCGTCGCGGGATCCGGCTCTCGCTGGACGACCACCGCGACCTCTTCGAGACGCAGCTGCGGGCGCTGCTGCGCGCGGCGGCCCACGGGGGCGACGCGGACCTCGCGGTCATGTTCCCGCTCGTCTCGCGGATGACGGAGGTCGAGTCGGCGCTCTCGGCGGTCGACGCGGTCGCCGCCGACCTCGAAGCGGAGGGCGTCGCCCACGCGATACCCGACGTGGGAGTGATGGTCGAGACCCCGGCCGCGGTGTTCCTCGCGGACCGACTGGCGGACACGGTCGACTTCCTGAGCATCGGGACGAACGACCTCACGCAGTACGTGATGGCCGCCGACCGCGAGAACGACGGGGTCGCCGCGTACCACGACCCGCTTCATCCGGCGGTGTTACGCGCCGTCGACCGGACGACGTCGGCCGCGGCGGAGACCGACGCGTGGGTCGGGATGTGCGGCGAGATGGCCGGCGATCCGGCGCTCACCGAACTCCTCGTCGGGCTCGGGCTCGACGAGCTCAGCATGAGCGCGGTGACCGTCCCGGCGGTAAAGACCCGAATCCGCCAGATAGACTCGGCGGCGGCGCGGGCCCGCGCCGACGAGGCGCTCGCCTGCGAGACGCGGGCCGAGGTCGTCGACGTGCTGGGGCTCGACCGCGACTAACCGTCGCTCGGGCCGCCCCGATCAGAGTTTCTCCATTCCCCGAGCCGCCTCGGCCTGCTCGCGAACCGAGTCGAGCGTGGCGGAGGGGTCGGTCGCCGCGACGGCCGCGTTGACCGCGCCTTCCAGCACGGGCGCGTCGGCGATGACGGCCTCGGCGTCGCTCAACTCGACGGCGACGTCGGCGTTCATCACCGCGCTGCCGAGGTCGACGAGGACGACCACCCCGTCGCCGTCGTCGGCCGCGTCGATGGCGTCGCCGATGGCGTCCGGGACGGTACCGATCCCGCCCTGTCCGTCGCCGCCGACCGGTTCGAGCCGGGTGTCGCCGGCCATCTCGGCGGCGACTTCGACGATGCCCTCGGCCGCCCGCGCGCTGTGCGAGACGACGACGAGCCCGACCATCAGGCCTCGTCCTCCGAGTCGGCGTCGTCCGGGATCGTCGGCGAGGTCGCGTCAACGTCGGGGACCGCAGCGTCCATCTGCTCCGCGGCGACCGCAAGCACCTCTTCGAGGATGTAGAGCACGCTCGTCGCGCCGGGGTCTTGGTGCCCGACCGAGCGCCAGCCGAGGTAGGAGGCACGGCCCTTCTTCGCCCGGATCGGGACGGTGAACGCGACGCCGCGCTCGGCCGCGTCGACCGCCTTCGCGAGCGCTTCGAGCGGCGGGAGGTCGTCCGTCTCGATCGACTTTTTAAACGTGTGGACGGCGGGGGTGAGCGCGTCGACCACCGTCTGGTCGCCCACCGTCGCGTCGCCGCGGTCCTGGACCTTCTCTAAGTAGGTCTCGGCGAACGCGACCGCGCTCTCGGGAGTCAGGCCGTCGTCGAGTTCGGCGCTCGCGAACACGAGCGACCCGCCGAAGAGGGGGCCGGACGCGCCGCCGACTTCGCTCATGAGCGTCTTGCCGACCGTCTTGCAGACGGTCTGAGCGTCCGGATCGTCGAGGTCGCGGGCGGCGTCGGCCGCCGCGGCCCACCCCCGCGCCATGTTCCCCCCGTGGTCCGCGTCGCCGATGGCCGAGTCGAGTTCGGTCAGGTGGCTGCGCTCCGCCTCGATCCGCGCCGCGACCGCTTCGACGACCGCCACGACGGCGGCGCCGGCGGAATCGCCGTCGCTCATCGGGTCCGAGCGAACGCCGGAGTGTCCGCCGGCGCGCCGAACAGTTCCTTCAGCTCGTCGTCGACGGCACACACGGTGACCGACGCGCCCGCCATGTCGAGCGAGGTCATGTAGTCGCCGACCCACGCGTCCCACGTCTCCAGCCCGCGGTCGCCGAGCAGTTCCTGGAGCCGCCGGTTGACGACGAACAGCTCCATCTGGGGGGTGCCGCCCATCCCGTTGACGATGGTGAGCACCTCTTGGCCGTCCGGCAGGTCGAGGTCCTCTAAGACGGCCTCGGTCAGCGCCTCGGTTATCTCGTCGGCGCTCATCGTCTCGGTGCGCTCGGTTCCCGGTTCGCCGTGGATCCCGATCCCTAATTCGATCTCGTCGTCGCCCAGATCGAAGGTCGGTTCGCCCTTCTCGGGGGTGACACACGACGTGAGCGCGGTCCCCATCGTGCCCACGTTGTCGATCACCTTCTCGGCGACGCGCTTGACCTCGGCGAGGTCTCCGCCCGCCGCGGCCTTCGCGCCGGCGGCCTTGTGGACGAGGATGGTCCCGCAGACGCCGCGGCGCCCGGAGGTGTACAGCGAGTCTTCGACCGCCACGTCGTCGTCGACGACGACGCTCTCGACCTCGACGCCCTCCATCTCGGCGAGTTCGATGGCGGTCTCGAAGTTCATCACGTCGCCCTCGTAGTTTTTGATGATCGCTAACACGCCGTCGCCGGCGTCGCAGGCGTGGATGAGCGCCTCGAACTCGTCCGCGGTCGGCGAGGAGAACACGTCGCCCGCGGCGGCCCCGTCGAGCATTCCGTCGCCGACGTAGCCCGCGTGAGTCGGCTCGTGACCGCTTCCGCCGCCGGTCACGAGCGCCACCTTCCCCTCGACCGGCCCGTCGCTCCGGACGAGGACCTGCGTGTCCGGGACCCGTCGGAGCCGGTCCGGATACGCCGCGGTCATTCCGTCCAGCATCTCGTCGACGACGTCGTCCGGATCGTTGATCAGTTTTTTCATAATCGTCGTCAATGACACTCTGGCGGCCATTAAAGATATGCCTGCGAATCGGTGTCGATACGACATCGGGGCGTCGAAAAGCACCGGCTTCCGAGGGGTCAGCCGTCCAGTTCGGCGACGATCCGCTCGCGGACGTCGCCGGCGTCGACGGGCGCCCACGCCTCGATGTCGTAGGTCACGTCGGCGAGGACCTCCAACCGCGCCGCGTCGTTCGCCCCGATGGCGGCGACCGCGTCGGCGGAGAGGCGCTCGACGACCGCCTCGGCGAGCAGCTCCCGGTCCACGTCGCGGTCGGGCACGTCGAGGATGTGCGGGAGGTCTTCGGCGTCCGCCGGCAGCGAGGGGAACGCCGCCGGGCCGACCGCGAGCGCGACGCCGTCGGCGTCGGCGTCGCCTGTCGGGTCGACCGGCTCCGTCGCGTCGCCGCCGCCCGCAGACTCCGAGAGCGACCCCGGCGGCGCCGGAACGAGGGCGTACTCCGCGACCGCGAGGTCGATGGCGGCGGCGATGGCCGCCTCGTCGGTTTCGGCCCGCTGTTTAAAAGCGAGCTCCGAGAGCGCCCGCGACAGCTCCTCGCGGGTGAGCCACTCGAACAGGTCGACGACGCCGGCGAGGTCGTCGCGCGCGGCGACGCTCGGCGCGTCGCTCATCAGTCCTCTCCCGTCCCGGTCTCGGGCGCTTCCTCGGCCGACTGGTGTCGGTCGGACTCCCCCGGCGGGCGTGCGGCCGCGTCGGCGTGCGACTCCCGCGCCGCCGCGAGGTCGGCCTGCGCCGCGTCAGCCACTTCGCTCGGGGTCACGGGCGCGGTTCGCCACGCCGGAAGGCGGGTGTCCGGGCCCGGTTCGCCGAGCGCGTCGGCGTAGGTCTCGACCTGCTCGCGCTCGGCCGCGCGGTCGTAGTCGAGACCGTTGAACGCGGCGTCCGCCTCGTAGCCGCGGACCAGAGGGTCGGCCGCCTCGCGGTAGCGGTCGGCGAGCGCGTCGTACTCGATGTCGACGCCGGCGCCCTCGACGGCTCGGAGGGTCGCCGCGCCGACCGCCCGGCTCATGTCGGCGAGGCCGGTCGGGCCGTCGACGGAGCGGTGGTCGTGTTCGTACCGTCCCAGGTCGACCTGCGCGCTCTCCGCGAAGCCGGCGTGCGCGAACGCCTCCCCCAGCGTGCCGACCTCTAACCCCCACCCGCGCTGGATGCGGCACCGCGAGACGAGGTCGGTCGTCGCCGCGAACTCTCCGGCGAGCGCGTAACGGAACGCGTCGAGATACTCCATGATACCCGGTTCGCGGCGCTCGGTCGCGTCGCCGAGCGCGCGGACCAGCGGTCGGAAGAACAGCCGGAACAGCCGGCCGTACAGCGAGTTATCCTCGACGCGGGCGTAGTACCCCTTCGAGAACTCGTGGCCGTTCGCGAGCGGGAAGAGGAGCCGGGAGACGAAGGCGGGCGAGTACGTCTTGGTGTCGGCGTCGTGGACGACGACGAACTCCTCGTCGAGCGCGCGACCCAGCCCGAGCCACACGTCGCGGCCCTTTCCCCGGCTCCCGTCGAGCCCGCGGTTCGCGAGCAGTTCCGTGAGGCGCGGTCCGCCACACCAGAGGGTCTCCACGTCCACGTCGAAGCCGTCGAGCCAGTCGGCGAAGGGGCCGACGCGGTCGGGGGCGGCCCGGAGGGGGACCACGACGCGGGCGGGGTCGACCGTCTCCAGCGCCGTCAGGACCCGGTCGGCCGCGAGCGTCCCGTACTCGCGTTCCGTCATCGGCACGACGACCGCCGCGCGGCCGGTCGGCGCGGCCGGCCGGTGGTCGGTCAACGCGTGGAGGGTCGTCACGCGCTCTTGTACGTACTCCATGTAGCAGTTACCACGGGCGGGACGCCCTAAATAGGTCCGATACCCCCGATCCGCCGCGACCGGTTCGTCGCCGTCGACCGGCGGGGTCAGACCGCGGGCTCCGTCCCCGCCGCGCCGCCCGGCACGCGCCCGACGTACTCCAGCCCGGCGTACGCGAGGACGACGAGCGCGAGGCCGCCGGCGAGCGCCAGGAACACCGCGTCGTAGCCGGCGCCGGCCTCGATGGCCTCGCCGACGACCCACGACCCGGCCGCCTGCATCGTCATCATCCCCGCGGAGAAGACGGCGTACGCCGACGCCCTGGACTCGTCCGGCAGCGACGCGAGCAGGTAGGTGTCCCCCGCCGGAAACAGCATGTGGATGGCGAAGCCGACGACGACGCTGGCGGCGATCACCGCGACCAGCCCGGAGGAGACGACGACGAAGACGGTCCCGAGGATGAACGTCGAGACGATACCGAGGAGGTACGGGACGTGCGGGAGCCGGTCGGCGAGGTCCCCGGAGACGAGGAACGCCGGGACGCCGGCGGCGAAGATCACCGTCAGCAGGTTCCGGGCGGTCGTCGGCGGGAGCCCCTTATCGACCATGTACAGCTCGTAGAAGTTGAACAGGCCCTGCCAGACGAAGCCCGTGAGCCCCATCAGCACGACGCCGGCGAGGATCAGCTTCCATTCCGAGAATGCCCCGGCGAGGAAGTCGGTGTCGCTCGTGCCCGCGTCGGGCAGGTCCGTACGCCGCGCGAGCGCGACGAAGATGGCGGTGGAGGCGGCGGCGACCGCGGCGAGCCCGTAGAACGCGAGCCGCCAGTCGTACCAGAGGGCGACCGTGACCACGGGCGCGGCGGCGACGGCGGCGAGTTGGCTCGCCATGCCGTGGACGCCCATGACGCGGCCGACGCGCCGGGGGAACAGCTCGGCGATGAACGGGTTGGCGGCGACGAAGTAGACGCCGGACGAGAGGCCGATGGCGAACGCGGCGGTCATCAGCGTCGGCACTCCCGGCGCGAGCGCGACGCCGAGCGCGCCGAGCGTCAGCATGGCGCCGGAGACGAGGATGACGAACTGCCGCGAGAAGCGCGTGAGCGCCCAGCCCGCCGGGAGCCGCGGGGCCGCAGAGCCGAGCCACGCGAGCGTGACGATGAGCCCCGCGGTCCCCTCGCCGATAGCGAACTCGGTGATGAACTGTCCCACGAGGGGTGCGAACACCACTCGCGCGAAGTTCACGAGGAAGACCAGCGCACAGAGCGATCCGAACAGCCGAGTCCGTGACACGAGCGGAGTTGACGGCGCCGGGAGACAAGGGTTGCGAAAGCGACGCGTCTGACTGGCGTCGGACGGGGTTTTTATACCGCCACGTGTTCAACTCGGAGTATGAAATCGACGCGGAAGGGCCTTCGCGACGGCGACTTATTTAAGGACACGTACGAGCGACTGAACTGCGCCGAGTGCGAGCAGGTCTTAAAAAAGCAGAACGACCCCGACGAAGTGTTCTCGGTTCGCGTCTGCCCCGAGTGCGGAACGAAGTTCAAAGAGCTCCGCTGACGGCGGCTTCGCGCCGAACTGCCCTCCCGCAAACCTCCTTTTCGCTACGGCCCGTCGCTTTCACCGCCTCACTCGAACACCGCGTCGAACGCCGACGCGCCGAGCGGGTCGAAGGTTCCGGCCGCGACGTTCTCGCGGAGATGGTCGAGGTCGCTCGCGCCGACGAGCGACGAGGTGACGCCCGGCGCGCTCCGGGCGAAGTTGAGCGCTCGCTGGGCCGGCGTCTCGCCCGCGAGCGTCGCGTCGACCTCGGTCGGAATCGACCCCTCGCTCGCGAGGTCGCCCTGGCCGATGCTCGCGCTCGTCACCACGGAGAGGTCGGCCTCGTGGGCGAGTTCGAGGGCGGAGACCCGGTCGCCGTCGTCACCGTCCGGGCGCCGCTGATTCCGGCGCGTGAACGCGTCCGCCATCGCGACGTTGAAGGGCAGTTGGATCGCCTCGAACCCGTGGCCGTCGTCGTCGCCGACCGCTTCGCCAGCGGCCTCGGCCCGCGCGAGGACCTCGGCGAGCGAGAGGTACCGGTCGGCGCCCTCGGGGACGCGAAACGCGTCCCACGTCGCGACGCCGTACGCGCCCACGTCGCCCGCGGCACGCCGTCGTTCGAGCGCCTCGAAGGCGGCCGACAGCTGGTCGTACACCGCCTCGCGGGAGCGGGTCGCGAGCTGCGTCTCCGGATTGTGGATATAAAAGTAGTCGACCGAATCGAGGCCGAGCCGGTCCAGCGAGCGGTCGAGTGACCACTCCAGGTACGCCGGCGCTATCGCGTGTGACCCGTTCGCGAGCGCGTCGGGCGCGACGAGCCCCGGTTCGACGAACCGCTCGCGGACGTACGCGGCGGGGTCGTCCGGTCGCTCGCCGTCGAACGGGAGGAAGCCGCCCTTCGTCGCGACGACGACCGCCTCGCGGTCGACGGGGGACGATCGGACCGCCTCGCCGACGACGCGCTCGGCGCGCCCGCATCGGTAGTTGACCGCGGTGTCGACGTGGTTGATCCCGGAGCGGAGCGCGAGTTCGATCGCCTCGCGATAGGCCGCGTCGACGGCGGGCGTGGGGGCGCCGAGGTACGTCCCGAGGCCGACGCTGGAGGCCACGCCCGGCCCGAACCGCCGGAAGTACGTCCGCCCGAAGGCGTCGCCGAACTCGTTGCGGTACCTCCAGAGGGCGTCGCGGGTCGCCATACGCCGCCCCGTACTCGCCTCCCGGATAAAAGTCGCGCGGGCGACGGACGGACCGCGCCGCGGCAGGCGACTCCCGACAGAACGCGTCAGACGCCCGTATGACGCCGACGCAACGACTATACGTTGCCCGAGAGTTTTTGTGGCAATGGCCTCGCTCACCGATCATCTGTCCGATCTCGTCTCGGACGCAGACGCCGTGTTGCTGTTCTCGCCGACCAGTTCGTTCTTCGATCGGTTCGAGGGCGACGACACGGACGTCGTCGTCATCGCGCCCGACAACGATGTCGACGCCGAGGTGTTCGTCGAGCTGCCGCTCCCCTTCGACAACGTCAAGGACAGAATTCGGTTCGGCATCGAGGGCGCGATGGACGCCGACCTCGTCTCGGCGGGCGACGAGGTGGTCTGTGTCGCCTCCGTCTTCGACGGCGGTCCGGACAGCGTGATCCGCGTCACCGTCGACGAGACGGTTCACACGGGGATCTACGGCCTCTTCGTCGACTCCCGCGCCGAGCCCAGCGTGATCCGCGACGTGTTCGAGGTCGCCATCGAACTCGGACAGAAGGGACAGAAGGGGAAACCCGTCGGCGCCCTGTTCGTCGTCGGCGACGCGGGGAAGGTGATGAACAAGTCCCGCCCGCTGTCGTACAACCCCTTCGAGAAGTCGCACGTCCACGTCGGCGACCCCATCGTCAACGTCATGCTCAAGGAGTTCTCCCGGCTCGACGGCGCCTTCGTCGTCTCCGACTCGGGGAAGATCGTCTCCGCGTACCGCTACCTCGAACCGGGCGCGGAGGGGGTCGACATCCCGAAGGGGCTCGGCGCGCGCCACATGGCCGGCGGCGCGATCACCCGAGACACGAACGCGACGGCCATCGTCCTCTCGGAGTCCGACGGGCTCGTCCGCGCGTTCAAGGCCGGCGAACTCGTCTTGGAGATCGATCCGGAGGAGTACTGACCCATGTCCGCGGTCCCGACCTCCCTCTCCGGGGTCGTCTCGGCGGTCCCCGAGCGGATCTGGCTCGCGCTCTTGGTCCTCCTCTTCGGACTGGTGGCGGCGTACGTCGTCGGCGTGATCAACCGCCGCCTGCTGACTCGCGCCGGCGTCCCCGACGTGATAGAGGGCACCGCCTTCGAGCGCACCGCCCGCGAGTTCGACACGTCGACCGTGCGGATCCTCGCGAGCCTGTCGAGTTACTTCATCGTCGCGGTCGCCGTCATCGCCGCGATGACCGTCGCCGAGGTCAACTACCTCGAGCAGTTCTGGGCCGGCGTCGCCGCGTTCCTCCCTCGCGTGTTCATCGCGGTCGTCGTCCTCATCGTCGGCGTCGTCATCGGCGACAAAGCCGAACTCCTCGTCGCCGAGCGGCTCCGCGGGATCAAACTCCCGGAACTCGGCGTCCTGCCGCCGATCGTCAAGTACAGCATCGTCTACGTCGCCGCGCTCGTCGCGCTCGGACAGGTCGGCGTGCAGACGCTCGCGCTGGTCGTGTTGCTGGCGGCGTACGCGTTCGCCGTCGTGTTGTTCGCCGCGCTGGGGCTGAAAGACCTGATCGCCAGCGCGGCCGCCGGCGTCTTCCTCCTGCTCCGCCAGCCGTACGGCATCGGCGACGAGGTGAAAGTCGCCGGCGAGCGCGGCATCGTCCAGGAGGTCGACCTGTTCGTGACGCACATCGAGGCCGGGGGCGAAGACCACGTGATCCCGAACCACTCGGTGTTTCGCGACGGCATCGTACTGATTCGGGACTGACGCTGTGGACAGAAGGAAGCCCAGCCACGAGTTCCCCCGCGTCGCTCCATCCTAACGGCTCTGTTGACGCCCTCCCTCCAGACACGCGGCGTCTGAAACAGCGGGTCGCTGAAGGGCGCGTCTCGGCGGCCGAACACGCTTTCCGATCGGTCAACTGTTCTGTTACTCCCGATGAGATTATATCCGCCGATAGACTGTCTCTCTCGTGCGTCTCTCGCCTCTCGTTGCCCTGATAGGACTGCTACTCGCCAACGTGATACCCATCGTCGGCGTGTTCGCATTCGGGTGGCAGGCGCTTGACCTGCTGTTGCTGTACTGGCTTGAGGCGGCCGTCGTCGGCGTGTTCACCGTGGTTCGGGTGTTGCTGGCCATGGGTGATCCGACCGATACCGGCCTGGGCGCGCTGTTCGGGTTCGACAGATACACCGGGCCCGGCGCCGGGACGAGCAACGTCCGGTTCGGGGCCGTGGCGCTGTTCTGCTTCCAATACGGCCCCCTCTGGGTGATCCACGGTGCAGCGCTCTTCTTGCTCCCGGGGTTCGCCTTCGAACCGCTTGGCTGGGATCCGCTGGCCGTGTTGCCGACGCTCCTGCCCGCCGTCGGCGCGATGGCCCTGAGCCACGGGCTCTCCTTTGGCCTGGGCTTTCTCGCTGGTGGCGCCTGGGAGCGTACCGCCCCCGTCGCCCAGGTGTTCGCGGTGTTTCCACGGCTCCTCGTGCTTCACTACGCGGTCCTCATCGGTGGCTTCGGGGCCGTCACCTTGGGGTCCCCGCTGTTCGCGCTCGTCGTGCTCGTCGTACTCAAGACGGTCGCCGACGTGCTCGTCGAGTACGCCGACCCCCTCCTCCGAGCGGCGTGACGGTCAGGAACCCCACGCGGTCGGGGGGATGGTACCCGGCCTCATCACGGCTCTCGCTGTGTCCCCTCGCGCGGCCTCCAAGTCGCTGCGAGGGGCGGTGGCCGTCTCGATAGGGCCACCACGACAGAACGCTTGGCTGTCAGGTGTGCGCATTTTCGTGGCGTTGGTGAACGGCTATATACGCACCACCACGAAACGCTATCTATGGGACAGCCAGGGGAGGTTTCTCTGCCGGAAGCGTTCGACGACCTGGACGTCGGTATCAACCTCCACGACACGAGCGGCGAACGAATCCTCGACTCGAACGCTCGGCTCACCGAACTGTACGGGTATTCGCTCGCGGAACTCCGAACGATGACCGTCGAAGATTACACGGCGCCCTCGACGCGATTTACGCAGGAGAAGGCGTCCCGTCTGATCGCTCAGGCGGCAGACGGCGATCCCCAGTCGTTCGAGTGGCAGATACAGCGCGCAAACGACGAGTTGCGCTGGATCCAGGTCAATCTCAAGGCGACCGAGATTAGCGGCGTACAGTGCGTCCTTGCCGAAGTACAGGACATCACCGCGTACAGGACTCGCGAGCGTCGTCTCCGGCTTCTCAGTCGGATCGTCCGACACAACCTCCGGAACAAGACGAACGTGCTCATGGGATACGCCGACCGCATCCGACAGGCGGTCGAGGACGACACGCTCGAACGCGAGATCCAGACGGTCCTCGACATCACCAGCGAGGTCGGCGGACTCAGCGAGTCGGTCAAGCAGATCGAACAGATCGCCGAACCGACCGCGACGGAGCGCTCCCCGACCGACCTTCGAGCGGTGGTCCGCTCGCTCGTCGACGACATCCGGCACGAGTACCCCGACGCCGACATCTCGCTCGAAGCGCCGGAACGGGTCTGGGTCATCGCCGATGAGGGGATTCGCTACGCGGTGGAGCACGCGGTGCGAAACGCCATCGAACACAACGACCGCGACGTACAGACGGTGACGGTCAGCGTCGAATCCTGTCAACAGACCGGTCACGGGCGAGTCCGCATCCGCGACAACGGGCCACCGATCCCGGACGTCGAGACCGCGGTTCTCAACGAAGACGTGGAGACGACCAGCACGTATCACGGCGCCGGGGTCGGGTTGTGGGTGATGCAGTGGTGCGTCGACTCTCTCGGCGGCGAACTCTCCTTTTCGGAGAACTCCCCTCGGGGAAACGTGGTCAGCATCTCACTCCCCGGAGCCGACGCTTCAGACGCTGCCGGTTGACGTCTGCTCCGTCGCCGGTGCAACCACAACGATTACCCTCGATCGACCCCTCACCATTGTCGTTGTGGACGACGCCATCGAGTGGCTCCGGAACCGCCCCTTCTACGAGGGACAGATCGCGGAGCACCGCCGTTTTCCCGCGCGCGAGCCCGCCTACCGCGACGTGGATCTGGCGCCCCGGATGGCCGACGCGCTCGCGAAAGACGGGATCGACCGGCTCTATCGCCATCAGGCCGACGCGATCGAGGCGGTCCGCGACGGCGACGACGTGGTCCTCGCCACCGAGACGGCGAGCGGGAAGTCGCTGGCGTACACCGTGCCGGCGTTCGAGGCCGCGATGGACCGCGGCGGGCGGACCCTCTACATCGGCCCCCAGAACGCGCTGATCGCCGACCAGGAGGAGGGCCTGAGCGACCTCGCGCACGGCCTCGGCTTCGGCAGCGGCGTCTCAGTCGAGTCGTACACCGGGCGGCTCTCGCAGTCGGAAAAGCGCGACGTGCGCGACCGCGAGCCGACGGTCCTCCTCTCGAACCCGGACATGCTCCACTACGCGCTGCTCCCCTACGCGAGCCGGCTCTGGGACTGGTTTTTCGGCTCGTTGGAGTACGTCGTGATCGACGAGGTACACCGCTACCGCGGGGTGTTCGGCTCGCAGGTCGCGCTGACGCTCCGGCGACTCGCACGAACCTGCGAGCAGTTCGGGTCGCGCCCGCAGTTCGTCTGCTGTTCGGCGACGATCAACAACCCGGTCGAACACGTCGCGACCGTGACCGGCCGCGACCCCGACGGCATCGCGCTCGTCGACGAGGACGCGTCGGGGCGCGGCCCGCGCGACTGGGTGTTGTGGAACCCCCCGGAGTACGACGACGACTGGCAGGAGCGCGGGAGCGGTCGCCGAAAGTCGAGCCACACGGAGAGCAAGCGGCTCCTCGTCGACCTCGTGACGGCGGGCCAGCAGACGCTGGCGTTCACCCGCGCCCGACAGACCGCGGAGCAGTACGCGACCGACAGCGCGAGCGACCTGCGCGAGCGGGGCGAACGCGACCTCGCGGCCAACGTCGGCGCGTATCAGGCCGCCCTGAGCGACGACCGCCGCCGCGAAATCGAGGGCGCGCTTCACGCCGGCGACCTCCGGGGCGTCTGGTCGACGAGCGCGCTCGAGCTCGGCGTCGACGTCGGGGGCCTCGACGCCGTCATCCTCGACGGCTACCCCGGCACGCGGATGTCGGCGTATCAGCGCGCGGGGCGCGCCGGCCGGGGCGACGACCCGGCCTTGGTCGTGATGGTCGGCGGCGAAGACCAGCTCGACCAGTACCTGATGCGCACGCCGGCGGACTTCTTCGAGGCCCCGCCAGAAGACGCCATCTGCGACCCCGAGAACGACCGGCTCCTCCCCGGTCACGTCGCCTGCGCGGCCGACGAGCGCTGGCTCTCGCCCGACGACGAGCGGTTCTTCGGCCCCTCGTTCCCCGGCGCGGTCGCGGACCTGACAGAGCGCGGCGTCCTCGACAGGCGGGAGGTCGCCGACGGTATTCGGTGGACCCACGCCGGGTCGGAGAGCCCGCAACAGGCCGTGAGCCTGCGAACCGCCGGCGACCGCGAGATCGATCTGGTCGACCGCTCGCGCAACGAGACGATCGCCTCGCTCGGGTTCGGCGACGCGCTCCGGGACGCCCACCCCGGCGCGATCTACCACCAGCAGGGGCGCACCTACGAGGTCACGAGCCTCGATCTGGACCGCGACGTGGCCGAACTCCAGTCGTCGTGGGCCGACTACTACACCCAGCCGCTCTCCGAGAAGGACATCGTCGTGAACGAGGACCTCGACGAGCGCGCGCTCACGGCGCGGCCCGACGTTCCCGTCCGGTTCGCCGACGTGACGGTCACGGAACAGATCACGGGGTTCGTCCGGAAGGACGCGAAAACCGGCGACTCGCTCGGCGAGTCGGCGCTCGACCTGCCGGAGACGACGCTGCGAACCAAGGCGCTGTACTTCCCGGTCCCGGCGGATTTGGAGTCGGAGATGCGTTCTCTCGGCGCGCCCGACGACGCCGACGAGGAGCGGTCGGGGGGCGGCGACCGCGAGGCGGCGACGACGGGCGACGACCGCGATGGGCCGGCGACAGACGGCGACGCGGCCGCGTACGGCAGCGAGTACGCGTTCAACGGGGGTATCCACGCCGCCGAACACGGGATCATCTCGCTTTTTCCCTTCCACCTCCTCTGTGACCGGGCCGACATCGGCGGGATTTCGACGCCGTATCACGCCCACACCGACGGGCCGGCGGTCTTCGTCTACGACGGTCACCCCGGCGGGGTGGGGCTCACGCGCCGCGGCCACCAGCGCATCGAGGAGTTGATGGCTCGCACGGCGACGCTCATCGACACCTGCGACTGCGCGGGCGGGTGCCCGGCCTGCGTCCAGTCGCCTCACTGCGGCAACGCGAACGACCCGCTGGCGAAGGCGCCGGCGGTCCGCCTGCTCGACGCCCTGACGACCGACGAGTGACCGCTCGCCCGCCTCGGCGCCCGGCCTCGGTGGTTTCACGGTGCTCGCGGTCGTACGACGTTCATGGAGTTGTTCTGGCACCGGCGGGATCTCAGAGTGGCCGACAACCTCGGCCTCGCGGCCGCGACGGGAGCGCGGGGCGACGACCGCGGCCCGGCCGCCCCCGTGTTCGTGTTCGATCCGGACGTACTCGACCACGCGAGCGACGTGCGGGTCCGCCGCCTGCTCGACGGGCTCGCGTCGCTCCGAGCCGACTACCGCGAACGCGGCAGCGACCTCCTCGTCGCCCGCGGCGACCCGGAGACGGTGCTGCCGGCGCTCGCGGACGCGCTCGACGCCGACCGGGTCGTCTGGAACCGCGACTACTCGGGGCTCGCCCGCGAGCGAGACGCCGCGGTGAGAACCGCGCTCAACGACGCCGGGGTCGAACGCGAGGCGCACCACGACGCCGTCTTACACACCCCGGACTCGATCCGGACGAACGCGGGCGACCCCTACTCGGTGTACACGTACTACTGGAAGAAGTGGACCGACCGCGAGACCGACCAGCCGGCGCCGACGCCGGAGGCGAGCGACCTCGTCGGCGCCGACTCGCTGTCGGCGGCGGTCGAGCGAGTCGGAGACGGCGCCGTGACGGACGGCGGCCTCGCGACCGAGGCCGTCGCCGTCGGTGACCTGCCCGACCCCGCGGCCCTCGGCTTCTCGGAGCCCGAGGCCGAGGTCGGACCGGCGGGCACGGAGGCGGCCCGCGACCGGCTCTCCGCGTTTCTCGACGAGGCCGTGTTCTCGTACGACGCGGAGCGCGACTACCCGGCCAAAGACGCGACCTCTCGGCTGTCGGCCTTCTTAAAGTACGGCGAGATCGGCGTACGCGAGACGTACGAGGCGACGACGGAAGCGTTGACCGCGGCGGAAGCCCGCGCCGAGGATGCGGCCGACGACGACGACGGCGGGCCGGTCGTCGCGGTCGAGGAGTTCCAACAGCAGCTCGCGTGGCGGGAGTTCTACACGCAGGTGCTGTACCACAACCCCGAGGTGGTGACGGCGAACTACAAGGAGTACGAGGAGGGGATCGCGTGGCGCGACGACCCCGAGGAGATCGCGGCGTGGAAGCGCGGCGAGACGGGGTACCCCATCGTCGACGCCGGGATGCGCCAGCTCCGCGAGGAGGCGTTCATGCACAACCGCGTGCGGATGATCGTCGCCTCCTTCCTCACGAAGGACCTGCTCGTCGACTGGCGGGTCGGCTACGACCACTTCCGCGACCTGCTCGCCGACCACGACACGGCCAACGACAACGGCGGGTGGCAGTGGGCCGCCTCCACCGGAACGGACGCCCAGCCCTACTTCCGCATCTTCAACCCGATGACGCAGGGGGAGCGCTACGACCCCGACGCGGCGTATATAAAAGAACACGTCCCCGAACTCCGCGACGTCGACCCGGACCTCATCCACGAGTGGCACGAGCTCTCGCCCACCCAGCGCGCGAACGCGGCGCCGGCGTACCCCGCGCCGATCGTCGACCACTCGGAGCGTCGCGAGGCGGCGCTGGCGATGTACAAGCGAGCGCGCGGCGAGGACCCGGACGAATAAGCGGCCAAGGATAAGTCCGGCCTCGCTGTGACGGTTAACACCACCAAATCCCCGGCCGTTCGGTTATAAATAGCCGAGTTCGGATCGACGGTGAATACCACCAAAGCCCCAGCCCGACCACAACCGCACCGCAGCCTCGGGCCTCCCCACCCTCGTCGGGCGGCCGCCGCTTCGC
>Ga0209917_1000057_pt1 | contig 39861 bp, 42 predicted proteins | sample SalPon2_C_H2O_MG_FD_185710 | JGI IMG/M metagenome (GOLD analysis project Ga0209917, IMG submission 185710) | Salt pond water microbial communities from South San Francisco under conditions of wetland restoration - Salt Pond MetaG R2_C_H2O_MG... | ecosystem: Environmental > Aquatic > Non-marine... | reverse complement strand
GAAGCTATGCTCGACCGCGAAACCGCCCGGGTGAACTACGAGACCAGCCAGGGGCTCATGGATCTCCTCCGGTACACGTGCGAGACGCTGAGCCTCGAGTTCGACCGCTGGGACGAGCCCTACGTCTCCGGGCCGAGCCTGTACTTTCTCATCGTCGCCGACGTCGACTTCGTCGAGTACACCGACCCCCTCGGCGCGAACGTCTGGCCGATCGATCGCTGCGGCGTCGTCTCCGAGTCGGCCGAACCGTTCGTCGACGTGGCCCGCGACGTCGCCTTCAGTTGCGACGGGGCCGTCGTCGTCGCCGCCGACGGGACGATCCAAGAGCAGATGGTCCGCGTCCGGAGCCCCTCCCCGGAGGAGATGGACACCGACGAGGAACTGTCCTACCCCGACTGGATGGGCACCAAACACCTGAGCGCGCTCGAGATATCCACCCGCGAGGAGGTGCTGTGGGCGGTCACGCTGAGCGAGGAGGACGGCCGCGTCACGTCCTTTCTAAACGGGACGTACAAGGACTACCCGCGCGAGGGGATCGGCGGGCGGTGGCGGCCGGAATAGCTGGCGGTATATAAATGACGGCGCGCTACTCGACGAGTTCGCCGAAGCCGAACCGCGGTTTCACGTCCGTCACCTCGATCTCGACCGTCTCGCCGGGGTCGGTGTCGGGGACGAACACGGTGTAACCCTCGACTTTCGCGATGCCGTCGCCCTCCCGGCCGACGTCCTCGATGTCGACTTCGACCCGGTCGCCCTCCCGGACGGGGGCGGTGAGCCGCCCCTTCGCGACCATGTACAGCTCCGAGGAGGCGTCCCGCGAGGCGTCGGGGTGGATCGTCCGGACGTACTCGAACTCCTCGTCGATGTCGGCCCGCAACCCGTCGGTGTCGGGGCCCTCGAACACCTTCGCGACGAAGTCGCCGCCGGGCGCGAGCAGTTCCAGCGCCGTCTCGAAGGCGGTGCGGGCGAGGTACACCGAGCGGGCGTGATCCAGCGAGTACTCGCCGGTCATGTTCGGGGCCATGTCGGAGACGACGACGTCGGCCTCGCCGACCGACTCGACGATCCGCTCGCGCGTCTCGTCTTCGGTCATGTCGCCTCGGATCGTCTCGACGCCGTCGATGGAATCGATCCGCTGGAGGTCGACGCCGACGACGGTGCCGCCCTCGCCGACGAGTTCGCTCGCGACCTGGAGCCACCCGCCGGGGGCGGCACCCAGATCGACGACCGTGTCGCCGTCGCTCACGAGGCCGGCGTCCGAATCGAGCTGTTTGAGCTTGTAGGCGGCCCGCGATCGGTAGCCCTGCTGTTTGGCCCGGTTGTAGTAGTCGTCCTTTCGCGTCATAGGTTCTTCACCAAATTCTTTGACATGTTCCACACAGGAACTGCCGACGAATTCGCGTTCATACGAGAAGGGACGCCGTCAAAGCGGAAAGGGACATCGGATGGTATCGCTCACTGGTATATGAACTTTCGCTGATCACTATTTGACTACGATCCTGCGAGGTGCTGAGTTGACTCGAGCGTCCAGTCACTATCTACGTCGATACCACCCGAAGAGTATTGTCTCGCGAGACGAGACGCATAACGTATGGCGAGACAAAAGAACGGGGCCCGTAAGATGGAGCAAGCTACCGTCGGGTTGCCAATTCCGACGCCGGATCCCAACTTGTTCCGTCACACAGCCACCGACGACCTCCTCCAACTGCTTCTCGATAACCCCTACGAACAGTTCACGATCCGGGAATTGGGCCGACTTACCGACAACGCGGCCCAGTCGGTCAAGCGGGCCGTCGATGTCCTCGAAGCCAACGGGCTGGTCGTCGTCGAGGCCGAGGGCAACCGCCGGCTCGTCGGTATCAATCGCACCCGAGTGACGAAGCCCGACGACTCGGTCTTACGCATCCCTCAGCCGGAATTCCAAGGGCCCGTCCGCGCGGCACTCGGTCGAATCCGTGATGAACTAGCTGAGGTTCATGGTGTTCTCGTGTTCGGCAGCGTCGCCCGCGGACAGGCTGACCGCCAGAGCGATATCGACCTCTGGGTACTCGCTGGCGACCGCGCCGACCAGCACCGCGCCAACGAACTCGCGAAGGCACTCGGGCAGAAGCAGTTCGATGGCGACCGCTACGAGTTCCAGATCCTCGTCGAGACGCTGGAGTCAGCACGCAGCCACGGTGACCGTCTCGAAGACGTGTTCGCCGACGCGATCACGCTGGAGGACAGTGACACGCTCCACGACCTCAAGCACGAGGTGATGAGTGATGCCTGACGAGCCCAACGAGCTTGATGAAGCCATTAGCCGGGCTGAGGACGCGTTCAGCGGACAACTGGGTCGACCGGAGTGAGGAGGGGCTCGATCCGGATGAACACGACGCCGACGTGATCCAGCTCCGGAAGGCGTGCCGTCTGCTCGACGCGTGTCGCCTGCTCCGTGAGCACGACGGCTACCACACGAGCGTCATCGAGATGTCCTTCGCAGCTATTGAGCGTACTCTCGAGTTCTACGCGCTCACAGGCTCAAACGACACGATCGACGACTTCCGCGAGGGACACGGGCGTGCTTACGACCGCGGTGCCGGGCTGAACCTCGTCACGGAAGAGACTGCGCGGCGGCTGAAGCAACTGTATCGCGACAATCGCGCAGCGGCATACTACCGCGATACAGTCGCGGCTACCCAGCAGGCCGATGCGATGTTTGACCTCGCGGTGATCATCCACGACTACATCAAGGGTTTCGCAGGAGTCTCTCACGAGTGTCGGTGCCGACACTGATCTGGTCATCGGAACGCTCGGATTCGGCAGAAACAGTCCCGTCAAAAGAAAGTCTTAGCGATCTTCAGAGAGACTATACCGCTATTTATTCTCGTTTGATCACTCGGACTGGTATCCCCAGTGGCAGCGACCCCGGTCGCGTGGAGAAATACACTGATCGGCAGGTGGAACGCGTTCGGTTCGAACCCGACGAGAGCGAGGACGCCGCGGGGTGAGTGCGATGGCGCTCGGTCGGCAGAAACACCGTCGAAACCGAAAGGGACTCGGATGACGGTGGGATCGTGGACTGGGATACGCTTCGAGGATACCATCGATGGAACTCACCGAGGTCTGTCCGTGGAGTACGGAAACAGGATGAAAGCCCCGCCCTGCAGGCGGGGGGAGTGTCAAGCGTCGCCCTCGGAGTCGTCTCCGCCGTCGGTCAGCAACTCCGCGTCGGCGCTCGCCTCCTCGTTCAGGAACGACGGGATCTCGTCGGTCTGTTCCTCTTCGGGTCGGTCGCGGGGCATGTGGTGGTGACACATGGTACGGTCGCGGGTTCGACTGGATACACTTGAGCCTTGTGCCGGCAGTCGCCCCCCGGTTTTGGGCCGGGAGCGCCGTGTTCGACCCGAAACGGGGGGGTTCGGCCCTCCGGAAGGCGCGGGACGATGTACCCACATTTATCGGCACCTGCGTCCACAGCGGAGGTATGCCTTCCCTCGAAGCGGACCGCGAACAGTGGTCGACGCGTGCGGGGTTCGTGCTCGCGGCCGTCGGCAGCGCCGTCGGACTCGGGAACATCTGGCGGTTCCCGTTCGTGACCGGCGAGGGCGGCGGTGCGGGGTTTCTGCTCGTGTACCTGCTCTTCGTCGTCTCGATCGGCCTCCCGGCGATCCTCATCGAGTTCGTCGTCGGGCGACGGACCCGCTCCAATCCGGTCGGGGCGTTCGAGCGGATCGGGACCGGCGTCTGGCGGTACGTCGGGTGGGTCTTCGTCGTGACGACGTTCGTCATCATGTCGTACTACAGCGTCGTCGCGGGGTGGACGATCCGCTATACGATCCTCGGGTTGGGCGAGGGGTACGCCGCCGACCCGGGGGTCGCGGGCGAGCAGTTCCTGGCGCTGGCCCAGGGCGCCGAGGCGATGGCGTTTCACGCGCTCTTCTTGCTCGTCATCGTCGTCATCGTCGGGTTGGGAATCCGCCGCGGGATCGAGTTGGCGGTGAAGGTCATGGTGCCGGCGATCGTCCTCATCGTGGCCGGCCTCGCCGTCTGGGCGGCGACGCTCGACGGCGCGAGCGCGGCGTACGCCTACTACCTCTCGCCGGACCTCGGCGCGATCGCCGCCGACTGGACGTCGATTCTCCCCGCGGCGGCGGGGCAGGCGTTCTACACGCTCTCGCTCGGGTTCGGCATCATGATCACCTACGCGTCCTATCTGGGCGAGGACCGGAACCTGATCGAGGACGCGGCGGTCATCATCGGCTTCGACACCGCGATCGCGCTCGCCGTCGGGTTGGTCGTCTTCCCCATCCTCTTCACCGCGGGGATCGATCCGGGCGACCCGGGCGTCGGCGCGATCTTCATCACGCTCGCGGCGGCCTTCGGCGAACTCACCGCGGGCGGGCTCGTCGGCGCGGTGTTCTTCCTCACCGTCGCCGTCGCCGCGCTGTCGAGCGCGATCAGCCTGACGGAGGTGGTCGTCGCCTACGCGATCGACGAGCGCGGGATGGACCGGTTCCGGGCGACGGCGCTCGTCTGCGCCGCGCTCTTCGTCCTCGGGCTCGGCCCGGCCTACGACATCGTGTTGCTGGAGTTGTACGACGGGTTCGCCGACGGGGTGTTGCTCCTCCTCGGCGGGCTCCTCGTGACGGCCTACGTCGCCTGGGGCTGGTCCGAGGAGGCGATCGAGGAACTCGAAGCGGGGATCGGCCACCTCGGCCGCCTCGGCACCTACTGGATCTGGTTGGCCCGCGTGCCGGTGCTCGTCGTGATCGCCGTCTCGCTCGCGCTCGGGGTCGTGGAGTACGTCGGATTCATCGAGGAGTCGTTCCTCCCGTGGCTGCGAGGCCCGTAGGGGATCGAGCGACTGTCTCGGCGATCAGGCCACGCCGGGGTCGGAGCGCCGCACCGCGCCCGTGACGAGGTAGACGAACGGGGTATCCAGGAGCGCGATCACCAGCTTGAGCAGGTACTGCCCGACCATCAACGACACCACGGCCCCGGTCGGGAGCTGCGGGCCGATCCCGACGGCCGTCGGCATCGCCCAGAAGGCCACGCCGACGAAGATGACGGTGTCGAGCAGCTGGCTCGTCCCCGTCGAGGCGACGTTCCGGAGCCACAGGTGGCGGCCGTCGGTCCGCCGTTTGATCGCGTCGAAGACGATCACGTCGTAGTTCTGGCTGACGACGTAGGCGAGTAAGCTTCCGGCGACGATGTTCGTCGACGCGCCGAGCACCTCGGCGAAGGTCCCCGCGAAGGCCGGGTCCGCCGCCGGCGCGAGGATCGTACTCCAGACCAACGCGAGCACGAGGAAGTTCATCGCGAAGGCGGCGTTGACGAGCACCTGCGCGGCCCGTCGCCCGTAGAGTTCGGTGTAACAGTCCGAGGCCAGAAACGTCAGCGCGTACGCCAGCGCCGCGCCGGGCAGCGCCAACTCGGCTCCCGTAATCGGAAGCGCCACGGGAAGCTCGAACGCCAACACCTTCGCCGCCGTCAGTTGCGCCGTCGCGAGCGAGGCGACGAAGACCGCCGCGAGGACGACCGCACCCGCCGGCGGGGCGGGACGGGTCGTCGCGGTCGCGGCCGGCCTACTCATCGTCGGCCTCGAGGCGGTCGTGGCGGGCGTCGATGTCGTCGAGCAGATCGAGCGTCTTCCGGATCGACGCCCGGACGGCGTCGCTTCGGTTGACGAACTTCCCGTCGTCGCCGACGTGGTCGTCGAGGTCGGCGAGCAACTCCTGCGGGATCTCTACGCTTATCTTGGGCATACTCGAGTCGTACCCAAAGAATACTCTTTAATATCACGGTCCGGGCGTCCCTGTCGGGAACGCATCGATGTGCGGCTCCCGGCGGGGGGAGCGCCCGCAGAAAAAAGACGGCCCGGCCCGCGAAGGGAGCCTTTCAAGTCGGACCGCGCGATACGTCGACCCATGAACCCTGGGGACCGCGTCCGCGTCGATCGCACCGGGACCACCTACGAGGGGGTCCTGTTGCCCTCGACGACGGCGGAGGAACTCGTCGTCAAACTCGACGGCGGCTACAACGTCGGGATCGACAGAAGCGACGCGAGCGTCGACGTACTGGAACGGGACACCTACGACATCGAGTCGGGCGGCGACGCCGACGGGCGCTCGGAGATCACCTTCGAAGCGGACCTCCCGACGGTGGCGCTCATCTCGACGGGCGGTACCATCGCCTCGACGGTGGACTACCGGACCGGGGCGGTCACCGCCCAGTTCGACGCCGAGGACGTGTTGCGCGCCGTCCCGGAGTTGGCCGGGCGGGCGAACTACCGCGGCCGCGTCGTGGCGAACATCCTCTCGGAGAACATGACGCCGGCGGTGTGGACGGAGTTGGCCGAGGCGGTCCACGAGGAGATCGAGGCGGGGGCCGACGGCGTCGTCGTGATGCACGGCACCGACACGATGCAGTACACCGCCGCCGCGCTGTCGTTCACCCTCGAGACGCCCGTCCCGGTCGTGTTGACCGGCAGCCAACGCTCCGCCGACCGGCCCTCCTCGGACAACGTGATGAACGCCGTCTGTGCGGTCGAGGCCGCGACCGCGGATCACTCCGAGACGCTCGTCTGCATGCACGAATCCGAATCCGACGAGGCGTGTGCGCTACACCGCGGCACCCGCGTCCGGAAGAACCACACCTCCAGGCGGGACGCCTTCGGGACCGTCGGGGCCGAACCGATCGGACGCGTCGAGTGGGACACCGGCGAGGTCTCCTTCCGGCGACCCGTCGCCGAACGCGGCGCGGACGACCTGCGTCTCCGGCCGGCCCTCGACACCGACGTCGAACTGCTCAAGTTCGTCCCCGGAGCGGACCCGGCTCGGCTCGACCTCGCCGAGGGGGCCTCGGGGCTCGTGATCGAGGGGACCGGGCTGGGCCACGTCAACACCGAGTGGATCGACCGGATCGGGGCGTTGGTCGAGGACGGCACGACGGTCGTGATGACGAGTCAGTGCATCGAGGGGCGGGTCTGCGACCGCGTCTACGACACCGGCCGGGACCTCCTCGACGCCGGCGTCGTCGAGGCCGGCGACACGCTGCCCGAGACGGCCTACGTCAAACTGATGTGGGCGCTCGAGAACGTCGAGAGCGTCGAGGAGACGATGCGACGGCCGGTCGCCGGGGAGCTACAGGAACGGTCGGTCCCCTGGACCTGATACTGACGGACGACCGAACGGACACACGACCCACGGTGAGCACGCCGTTCGGCGGAGCGACCGGCGGATCGCCCCTGCGTCGGCGTCATCTGCGTTCGTCCACCAGTATGAGTGTCGGGGGTTGGAAACGAGTGGCAGTCCGAGACGGGGGGCTTGCCGCGAAGCCTATCCCGATCCGATCACGACGACCTCGCGCACGTCGAGGGCCGCCTCGAACTCGGCGCGGCGATCGAGGGACCCCCCGAGTTGTTTGAGGTGTTCGCCGTGGACGCGCCGCAACGCCTTCCACTCGCGGCGCTCGAGGTGGAGTTCGGCCCCGAGATCGGCCCAGTGCCCCTCCTCGACGAGAAACACCGCGGCGTCGTCGCCCGCGTGGACGCACTCGTAGCGGCGCTCGTAGCGCTCGCGGCGCGTGGCGAGGAGGTCCTGTGCCCGGTCGACGAGGTCCGGCAGGCGCTCGCCCGAAACGGACGCCTTCGCCGCCGCGAGCACGACCGCGTTGCCGTCGAGCGGGCCGTCCGGCACGTCACCCACCGGCGCGCATCGCCTTCTGGGCGAACCGTTCGATGAGCGGTTCGAGCGCCTCGGTTTCGCCCTCGAATCGGATCTCGACCTCGTTGAGCGTGATCGATCCCATCGGGTTCACCTTCCGCTCGGAGAGGGCGGCCGACCAGCGCTCGCCCTCGATCCGGTCGCCGGCCTCGTCGCGGCGCTCGCCGCCGAGCCCTTCGAGGTAGTTGGCGGCCAGCCGCTTCGAGATCCCGCGGAACTCGCGCGTTTCCTCCATCTATCCGCCCGCGACCGGCGGGAAGACGCTGAGCGTGTCGCCGTCCGCCATGTCTGTGTCGGTTCCCTCGATGTGGACGACTTCCCGGCCGTTCTTGAGGACGCTCAACTGCGGTTTGATGTCGCCCGATTCGTCGAGGACGTCGCCGGCGAGGTCGGAAAACTCCGACTCCAGGGCGGCGAGGACGTCCCCGACGGTCGAACCGGCCTCGAACTCCCGCTCGATCGATTTCTGGCCGACCGCCTCTCGAAAGTTGGCGAAGAACCGGAGTTCGAGGGCGATCGACTCGGCGTCGGAATCGGCGCGCGCGTCGCTCATAGGTCCGAGAGCCTGATGCCGTCCTCGACGAGGCGGGCGTTGCGTTCGCGGTCGAGTTGGGTGGCGAGCCACTCGTGGTCGTACAGTTGCTCGATCAGGTCCGCATAGAGGTTCCGCCAGGCGATGGCGAAGATGGGCGACTGCCCCCACGCGCGGAGTTCGGGGACGAAGGCGTGAAAGCGCTCGACGCGGTCCTCGAAGTGCTCGATGATGTCGAGGATCCGGGCGGCGGCCTCGCCGTCGTCGTCGGTCGTCTCCATCGCGGTCCGCACCCGGGCGTTGTAGCCCTCCACGGCGCGTTGCATGTCCTGGCGGGCGCCGGCGTCGTCCTCGGGCAGCGAGTCGAGGAGCGGCTTCGGGACGCCGAGTTGGATCTCGTCCATACCCCACGATTGCGCGCCACGAATAAAAAGCTGCCCGGGTGTGTCACCGCTCCGCACAGTGACGGACGTCGACTGCGACCCCGCGCGAGCCCTCGACCATCGCGCGGCCGTGCGACGCCGCGCGGCCGACGCCGAACGCCTTCGGCCCCTCGAAGACGACCTCGTCGCCCGGCCGGATCGCGTCGTCGGCGTCGACCACGCCGGGGGCGAGGACGCTCCCGCTCGGGACGAAGCCGTCGATGTCGACGCGTTTCGTCGGCGCGTCGCTGTCGATCCACGCCCGCGCGCCGGCGAGCGTCAGCGACAGCGTGCCGTACTGGGGAACCATCGTCGCCAGGTGCTCGCCCTCGGCGTCTCTGACCCGCAGTTTGGGGTAGAACCCCTCCGTCGCCGCGTCGGGGCCGAACACCGCATCGCCCGCGCCGTCGCCGAACTGGAAGTCCGCGATCGCCCGCAGCGTCGCGAGTTCGCGCTCGCTCTTGTAGTAGGCGTCCTCGCCGTCGAGGGCCGCCGAGAGGGCGGCGAGGGAGTCGTCGGTGGTCGGGTGCCCCGACGCGGTGTACTCGAAGTCGATCCCGAGCGACGCCTCGACGCGCTCGCAGATCTCGCGGTAGTCGGCCGGGACGTGGGCGATGTGGCGGTCGTAGTCGGCGCGCTCGAGGTAGCGCTCGAGGACCGCGGCGACGAACTCGATCTCCGTTTCGGTCCACTCGCCCGTCACGACGCTGTCGTAGTGTTGGGCCGGATAGGTCGTCTCGAGTTCGTTCGGGACGACGCCGATCGGCGAGGTCATCGAGACGATGTGCCCCCGGTAGCCGATCGCGCGGGCGAACTGCTCGTGGCTCTGGGAGTCGCTGTAGGGCTTCCGCGCCGAGCAGGGCAAAAGCACCAACGGCGCGTCGAGGCGGCGGCGATACCGCGTCGTCACCCGCTCGGCGAAGCGTTGGATCTCGGGGCGCCGGAGGGTGTCGTCCGTCGCCGCCAGCAGTTCGTTGCGCCGGAACGTCGGCGTCCGCTCCTCGAGGTAGCCGTACTGCTGGTCGAGACGCCGGAACGTCGCCGTCAGCCACGCCTCGTGGCGGGCCTGTCCCTCGATGTAGTCGCGGAGGCGGCCCTCGTCGATCCGGCCCCGGACGCGGGCGAGTTCGGCCGCGAGCGCGTTGGCGTTGTGCTCGGCGCAGTCGGTCCGGTCGAAGGAGTCGATACCGCTCCGGCAGGCCGGGCAGGGACACGGTAGCTCCGCGAGGTCCTCGAGGAACGCCTCCCCGTCGGTCGTGAGGTAGAACCCCTCGAGGCCCCGCGCTCTGGCGCGTTTCTCGTCGACGAGGTCGACGCCGGCGTAGGCGAGCGTGGCGACGTTGGCGGGCGTCGCGGCCCCGGGGCAGTACAGCGCGGTGTCGTCGGGGATCGACCCCTTGAGGGACAACAGCGCCTCGACGAACGCCTCGGCGTGGCCGACGTAGCCGCCGGCGTTCGAGAGCACGTACGCGTCGGCCCCGTAGTCCCCGGCCGTCGTCGGCGAGACGACCGCGGCGCTCGGGAACTCGACGTCGGGATACTCGACACCGAAGGCATCCTCGACGGGCGGTTCGGTCCCCGGGGGGAGCGCCCGGTGGGGCAGGACCGTCAGGGTTGACGCCTCGCCCGTCGGGACGGGCTGGTCGGCGTGCCAGCGGCTCCCGCCGTCCTCGACGACGTCGTCGGCGAGGGCGGGCGTCGGGAGGGGCTCGGAGAGCCGCAGCTCCCCCCGGCGGGCCGCGCCGTCGCGGCCGTGTACCTCGAAGTACTCGGTCATGCCCGTCCGTCCACGCCGGGGCGGTAACTGTCCGTCGGTTCCGCCCGCGGCCGCGTCAGGAGATCTCGGAGGGTTCGGGGACCTCCGAGGACTCCGAGGACCCGGACGCGTCGGGGCCTTCCTGACCGCGGCGGTCCGGGACGTCCGAGGACTCGGACTCCTCGAACCGTTCGGGCAGGTCGTCCATCAACACCACGGCCTCGCCGTCGATGGCGCGCTCGCCGTCGCCGTCGTAGACCGTGACGTCGAGGCGGTACCGGTCCCCGCCCATGTCCTCACAGACCCGGCAGGCGGCGGTGGCTTCCTCGCCGATCCGGATCGGCGCCATGAACCGGAGGTCCTGGGAGAGGTAGATCGTCAGCCCGGGGAGCCGCGCCAGCGCCGACGATATCAGCCCGGTCGCGAGCACGCCGTGGACGATCCGCCCGCCGAACCGGGTGTCGGCGGCGAACGCCTCGTCCAGGTGGAGCCGGTTGGTGTCGCCGCTGCTCTCGGCGAAGTCCCGGACGTCCGCCTCGGAGAACTCCTTGGAGAACCGGACGACGTCGCCGACGCCGACGCCGTCCTCGGTGCCGTGGCTCTCGAACGCCCAGGCGGGGTGGTCGTAGGCCATCTCGGGGTTCGCCGCCGGGAGCGCCCCGTCGGTCGCGGCGTCGGCTCGCTGCCGGCGCTTCGAGAGCCGGGGCAGGTAATCCGACAGATCGGAGGTGGTAACGATGCCGACGAGGGCACCGTCCTCGACGACCGGGAGCTGTCGGATCCCGTGTTCGGCGCACAGTTCGGCGGCCCGCTCGGGGGCGTCGGTCGGCCCGACCGTCACGAGGTCCCCGGCGGCGAACGACGCGACGGGGGCGGAATCGAGGTCCGCACCGTTGGCGACCAAGCGGGTCACGTCCGACTCGGTCACGATGCCGACGGGACGGTCGCCCTCGCGGACCACGAGCGTCCGGAGGTCCACCGCGGCGAGTGCGGCCGCGGCCTCGCGGGCGGTGGCGTCGGCCGCGATCGTCTCGACGTCGGCGGTCATGCAGTCGGCGACCGACAGGGGAACGAGCATCTGCTCTAGGTGGGGCGCCGAACGGGCAAGAAGCCCACGGTGGCGCGTCGGACAGCGCACTCGCGGCCACGTCGTAGAACGTGGGGGTCCCCCGGACGGCGTACCGGACGCCGACGCGGCGCCACGGCCGCCGAACCCTTTTATTCGAAACCGACCAACGAACGGCCGTGTCGGGATCGGACGACCACCGCCGGTACTTCCCCTACGAGGAGCCCTACGACCACCAGACGGACGCGATGGGGCGGATCCGGGAGGCGCTCGTCGAGGAGCGGGACGTGCTCTTCGAGGGGGCCTGCGGGACCGGCAAGACGCTCGCCTCCCTGGTGCCGGCCCTCGAGTACGCGGCGGCGGCGGGCAAGACGGTCGTCATCACCACCAACGTCCACCAACAGACCAGACAGTTCATCGAGGAGGCCCGCGCGATCGCCGAAACGGAACCGATCAGGGCCGTCGTCTTCCGCGGGAAGGCCTCGATGTGTCACATCGACGTGGGCTACGAGGAGTGTCAGGCGCTCCGGGACACGACCCGGGAGTTGGTGGACAAAGAGCGCGACATCGCCGAACTCGAGGAGCGGGAGGGCGAACTCCTCGAGGCGAGCCGCGAGGGCGACGGGGAGGCGGCCGACGCCCGCGGGACGGTGCTCTCGGAACTCGAGGAACTGGAGACCGGGGCCGAGGCCATCCGCGAGGGGGAGAACATCTGCGAGCGCTACTACAACAACCTCACCGCAGACACCGACGCCTTCTACGGGTGGCTCTACGAGGACGTCCGGACGCCCGACGAGATATACGAGTACGCCCACGGCCGGGACCTCTGTGGGTACGAGTTGCTGAAGGAGGGGATGGAGGGCGTCGACCTCGTGGTCTGTAACTACCACCACCTCCTCGATCCGACGATCCGCGAGCAGTTCTTCCGGTGGATCGGCCGGGATCCCGAGGACATCGTCGTCATCTTCGACGAGGCCCACAACGTCGCGGATTCGGCCCGCGATCACGCGACGCGGACGCTCGCCGAGCGGACCATGGAGGGCGCGCTCGACGAACTCGAGGGGGTCGAGGACGCCCGGGCGGAGCCGGCGGCGAACGTCGTCGGGGCGTTCCACGAGGCGCTCGTCGAGACCTACGAGGACTCCTTCGGGTTCGGGGAGCGCGAATCGGTCGGCGAGGAGTGGACCGACGTGGCGATCGACAACGAGACCGGACGCGACGACCTCTCGGTGGCCTTCCTGCGGAACTACACGGGACAGGGGTTCGGGGCCGACCTGGAGGCGGCGCTCGCGCTCGGGGAAGAACTCGACAGACGCTACGAGCGGGCCTACAAGGAAGGCGAGACGACGACCCGCAAGGAGTGTCCGACGCTGACGGCGGCGGGCTTCATCGAGCGCTGGATGGAGTCGAGCGTCGAGCCCGGGCAGTACCCGGTCGCGGGCGTCCGGCGGACCGAGACCGGCGTCGTCGGACGGGCCGAACTGTACACCTGCCTGCCGAGACAGGTCACCGAGCCGCTGTTCGAGGAGCTTCACGCGACGATCCTGATGAGCGCGACGCTGCGTCCCTTCGACGTCACCGAGGACGTGTTGGGCCTCGAGGACCCGCTCGCGATGGCCTACGGCGAGCAGTTCCCCGAGTCGCGGCGGCGCACCTACGCCGTCGAGACGCCCGCGCTCTTCGCGAGCAAGCGCGACGATCCCGAAATCCAGCGGGCCGTCGGCGACGTCGTCTCGGACACGGTCCGGTTCACCCCGGGCAACACGCTCGCCTTTTTCCCGAGCTACGCCGAGGCGGAGCGGTACTACCACCGCTTTTCCGGCGAGTCGACCCCCTTCCTCGACGAGCCGGGGACGCGCGCCGAGGAGCTCCGTCGGGAGTTCGTCGCGGCCGACGACGCCGTGTTGTTCACGTCGCTTTGGGGGACGCTCGCGGAGGGCGTCAGCTTCGACGACGACGACGCCCGAAGCGTGATCGTCGTCGGGGTGCCGTACCCCCACCTCGACGACCGGATGGAGGCCGTCGAGCGCGCCTACGAGGGAGCCTTCGGCGACGGCGACGGGGACGCCGGGTGGCGCTACGCCGTCGAGATCCCGACCGTCCGCAAGACCCGGCAGGCGCTGGGGCGGGTCGTGCGCTCGCCGGAGGACTTCGGCGTCCGCGTGCTCGTCGACGAGCGCTACACCGGATCGAAGCGCTCCGAGTTGGGCGAGTACAGCGTCTACCCGAGTTTCCCGCCGGAGGAGCGAAGCGAGCACATCGACGTCGAACCGGGGAAGCTGAAGTTCGCGCTGTTGAACTTCTACGCCGATATGGACGCCTGGAGGGGGTCGCCGCCGGAACCATGAGCCCGGATCTCGAGCCGCGGGCGGAGAAGCGCCGGACCAGGGACGGCGGCGGCCCCCGGTGGGACGTCATCCGGGGGGACGTACTCGAGCGCGACGGATACACCTGCCAGCGCTGCGGGCACGAGGGGAGCGTGGGGGACCCGGATCGGGAACTCGAGGTCCACAACACCGAGGCGCTCGGGTCGCCGTCGCTCGGGGACCTCGACGGACTGGTGACGCTGTGTCGGCCCTGCCACGCGACGTTGCACGGCGACGACCCGGCGTACGGCGATCTCGGCGACGACGCGCCGATGTTTCCCCGTCCGGACGCCCCGCCGGCGGTCGCGACGATGCGATCGGAGCGCCAACACGTCTGCGAGCGGTGTCAACTGGTCGCCGACGACGCCGACGAACTCGCAGCCTACACCGCTGCGGATCGGCCGCACGTCCTCTGTAAGCCCTGCGCGGGCGCGTTGCTCCAGGTCGGCTACGACCCCGACGCCTTCGAGGCCGCCGGCCGACTCGACGCCGAGGCGCTGCGGGCGCGGGCGAGCGACGCGCCGGTTCGGCCCTCGCTTTTGGCCTCGGGTCCGGTCCGGGCGACTCGCCCGCCCGAGACGGCGATCGAGCGGTTCGTCCACGACACCCCGATCCGATACGTCGCCAACCCGATCGGCGTCACCGTCCTGTTCATGCTGTTGGGCGTGCTCGCGTCGTTCTATCTGCTCTGAGTGCCCTGGGTGGGGATCGATCGCGCGTTCTGTCGGACGAGCGGCCCGAACCGCCGGCCTCAGACCGGGTACTCGGCGTCGGGGTCGACGACCCGGTCGGCCTCCGGCGGCATCCGCCAGTCGGTCGCGAGTTCGAGGAACTGCACCAACATCCGGCCGGTCGCCCCCCAGACGGTGTAGCCGTCGACCCGGAAGTAGTGGATCCGGATGTCGCCGTAGAAGGGGTGCTCGCGGCGCTCGGACTCGTAGTTGTCGGGGTCTGTGAGGTCAGCGACCGACAGCACCGCGATCTCGGCGACCTCGCCCTCGTAGGGGACGTACTCGCGGTCGGGGATCCGGGCGACGAACGGCCGAACCGAGTAGTTCGACACGGTCGGGATGTCGTCGAGGCGCCCGACGACCTCGGCGTCGTCGGGGTCGAGACCGACCTCCTCGAAGGCCTCGCGTTTGGCCGTGGCCTCGAGCGTCCCGTCGACGGGTTCGCGCCCGCCGCCCGGGAAGCTCATCTGGCCGGGGTGTTCGCCGAGGTGGTCGGCGCGTTTCGTAAAGAGCAGGTGGGCACCGTCCGGGCGCGAGACGACCGGCACGAGGACCGCGGCCTCCCGGTCCCCCTCGGCCGCCTCGACCGGCTCGTGGGCCACGACCCGCTCCCAGTCCATGCCCGGGATACGCGCTCGACGTTAATAGTTGGTCCCCTCGCCGACCGCGTCGAGTCGGGCCCTGAGCCCGGAGAGGTCGCGAGCGCCCCACGCCTCGAGGTCGTAGCTGACGTCGACGAGGTCGGCCGCGCGGGCCTCGTCTTCGCGCTGTGCCGCCCGGACGGCCGACTCGCGAAAGCGGGCGAGCGCGGCGTCGACGACGGGCTCCCGATCGAGGGTCCGCCCCTCGGCATCGAGGATGTGCGGGAGGTCCTCCGCGCCGTCGGGCAGTTCGGGAAAGGCCGTCGGCCCCGGGACGAGGAGTCGGTCGTCGTCGCGGTCGACGCCGACGAGCGCGAACGCCGAAAGCGCCGCGTCGACGTCGTCCTCGGGAGGGTCCTCGCCGCGCCGGTAGGCGAGTTCCGAGAGCGCCGTCTCGAGGTCCGCCCGGGACAGCGCGCCGAAGAGGTCGACGACCCCGGCCACCTCGTCGGGCGTGAACATGGTTGGCCGTCACTCGTCGGCCGATCGACGTGAACGTTCCGGCACCGCCGGGTCGCGGCGGGAGCGCGTCCCGCACATCGGTCAGGTTTAACCCGCCGCCGCCGTCAGTCGGGGTATGATCCTCTCGGACACCGACATCCGGCGGCGGCTGACCGACGGCGACCTCGTCGTCGACCCGCTGGCCGACCCGGAGCTGCAGATCCAGCCGGCGAGCATCGACCTCCGTCTCGGCCGGGAGTTCCTGGAGTTCAAACGCACCAACATCCCCTGCATCCACCCGAACAGCGAGCAGGAGGTCGACGAGTACGTCGAGGAGACCCACGTCGGCGAGGGCGAGGAGTTCATCCTCCACCCCGGCGACTTCGTCCTCGGGACGACCAAAGAGCGCGTCGAGATCCCCGACGACCTCCTCGGGACGGTCCAGGGGCGCTCCTCGCTGGGCCGGCTCGCGGTCGTCATCCACGCGACCGCCGGCATCGTCGATCCGGGGTACCGCGGCCAGATCACCCTCGAGCTGTCGAACCTCGGGACGGCCCCCGTGGCGTTGCAGCCCGACATGCGGATCTCGCAGGTCATCTTCACCGAGTTGAAGAGCCCCGCGTCGGAGCCCTACGGGAGCGACCGGGGCTCGAAGTACCAGGATCAAGCGGGGCCGCAGGCCTCGCGGATCCAGTCGGACGAGGAGTTCGGCGGGGGCCAACTCGGCCGATGAGGTTCATAGAGGAGATCGTCGTCGAGGAGTTCCTCCCGACGTTCCGGACGATGCTGGCGAGCGAGCTCCGCGAGCGCGGCCGCACCCAAAGCGAGGTCGCGGAGCTTTTGGGAATCAGCCAGAGCGCGGTCTCGAAGTACGCCCACGGGGAGGTCGAGACCAACGAGGACATCGCCGGCGACGAGGCCGTCCGCGAGCTGGTCGAGCGGCTCGGCGAGGGGCTCGCAAACGGCGACGTGAGCCGCGCACAGGCGCTCGTCGAGGCGGAGGTGCTCGTCAGACAGCTCGAACGCGGCGGCGTCCTCGCCCGCCTCCACGAGTCGGCGTACCCGCCGATCGCCGACTACGACGGGCCGATCGACATCCACGATCCCGAGGGGGAGTTCCGGATGACCGAACGGGTGCGGTCGTCGGTCCGCCGGGGCGTCAGGGCCCTCGAGAACACGAGCGGGTTCGCCGCCCACATCCCGGCGGTGGGCTCGAACCTCGTCGAGGCGCTGCCCGACGCGACGACGATCGACGGCGTCGCGGGCGTGCCGGGGCGGATCCTCGACATAAAGGGGCGCGCGACCGTCCCCGGCGAGCCGGAGTTCGGCGTCTCCGAGCACGTCGCCTCGCTGTTGCTCGCCGCCCGGGCGGCCGGCTCGGAGGCGCGGGCGGCGCTCAACGTCCGGTACGATCCGGAGACGGTCGAGGCGCTCGAGGCGGCCGGCTACGCGACGGCGGCGTTCGACGCCGAGGCCGACCTCGAGGCCGCGGTCGCCGAGGCCGTCGGCGAGGAGCCGGCGGCGGACGCGCTGTACCAGACCGGGGGGTTCGGGGTCGAGCCAGTCTGTTATATACTCGGACCGGATGCCCCGGCGGTCGTCGAGACTGTTCGGCACGTCACCGGGTAACAGGTGGGATGAGCGACGAAGACAGCGTGGACGACGCGTCCGCGATCGCGGGGTTTTACGGCCGGTGGGCGGCCCTCTACGATCGGATCGCGACCGCGCCGGGGGTCGAACGGTGGCGACGGGTCGCCGCAGAGCGAACCGCGACGGCCGGCGGGACAGTCGTCGAGATGGGGTGTGGGACCGGGGCGAACCTGCCGTACCTCCGCGAGCGCGTCGGCCCGGCGGGCCGCGTCGTCGGGGTCGATATCGCCGGCCCGCTGCTCGATCGGGCCCGCGAACGCGCCGCGAACTACGACAACGTCTCCGTCGTGCGGGCGGACGCGGCGGCCCCGCCGATCGACGGGGCGGACGCCGTCCTCGCGGCGTTCGTCTGCGGGCTGTTCGAGGAGCCCGCCGCCGTCGTCGATCGGTGGTGTGATCTCGTCGGGCCGGGCGGCCGGGTTACGCTCCTCGATGCGACCGCGAGCGACGACCCGCGGGGCCGGCCGTTCAATCCCCTGTTTAATTCGTTCGTCGCCGCCGGGTCGCCGTCGGGTGACCTCCGGGACGTCCTCCGCGCCCCGTTCGGCGGGACCCAGGCGCTCTCGCGGCGCGTCGACGCCGCCCGGGCGGCGCTCGCGGCCCGGACGGTCGAGCGGCGATACGACGAATTCGGCCTCGGGTTCGTCGGGCTACTGAGCGGAACAGTGGAGCGCGGATCGAAAAGCAGCGGACCTTTATAAGGGACGTCGTAGTCGGTTACGGAGCTCCGTATCAGTCGTCGGCGGGTTCGGGGCCGGCCGTCATGTCGACGGCGGGACCGTCGACGCCGAGTTCGTCGATCGCGGCCTGGGCGGCGCGCTTGCCCGACAGCAGCATGGCGCCGAACGTCGGCCCCATCCGCGGGAGGCCGTGCGTCGTCGCCGTCGCCATCCCCGTCGCGATCAGGCCGTCGTGGACCACGCCGGTGTGCTCGACGACCGCGTCCTCGCTCTCGGCGACCCACATCGAGTCGTGGCCGGGCGAGTCGTGGCCGGGCGCGCCGTATTGGCCGTCCTCGGTGTCGTCCATCCCGGTGTTGTGCTCCTCGGCGTGTTCGATGCCGGGGGCCTCGAGGACGCCGCGCTCCTGCAGTTTCGAGACGGCGACGGCGTCGTGGCCCGTCGCGTCGATGACGAGGTCGGCCTCGACGGCGATCGGGTCGACGCAGGTGATCTCCCGCGGCAGGGCGTGGACCGGCGTCCAGTTCATGACGATGCCGCCGACGCGGTGGTCCTCGCGGATGACGATGTCCGTGAACTCCGTCATGTTCTGCATCTTCGCGCCGGCGTCGCAGGCGGCCTTGATGAGCCCCGAACAGGCCTCGGGGCCGTTGGCGACGTAGAGGCCCTCGGCCTCGTCGGTGTCGGTGTAGTCGACGTCGAGTTCGTCGAGGACGCCCTGGGCCGGATCGCGGACGGTCACCTTGTTCATCAGGAAGCCGCCGAGCCAAAACCCGCCGCCGAGGTAGTTGTTCTTCTCGACGACCATCGTCTTCACGCCGCGCTCGGAGAGCTCCTTCGCCGCCATCAGCCCCGAGGGGCCGCCGCCGACGACGATCACGTCGGATTCGGTGAACTCCATGAACTCGTCGGTCCACTGGCTTCCGATCGCTCGCGTTACCTCCGCCTCGCCGACGTCGCTGAACTCGTTGAACTGCGTCATACAACCAGGTGGTACCATCGCCGAATACAAAGTAGTTGGGGTCGAACGACCGCCGGGACAGGGGTTCGTAAGGGTTAGGGCCTCACGCCCGGAAGGCGGGCGTATGAGCGACACCGACGAGGAGACAGAGGGGCCTGCGGTCCCGCTCGGCGAGGGCGAACCAGTCGAGGGCGCACCGCTGGCACGGGTGGCATCGCGGCTGCACTACGCCATCGGGAAGAGCGACGTCGTCCGCCGGGAGGGCGACACCGTGATCCGAACCCCCGACGGTCCCCGAGAGTTGGCGGCGATCCTGGAGGAAACCGACGAGGTGTACTTCGACACCAGACGCGCCTTCGAGGCGGCCGTCCGGGACGTGATCGGCACCGGACCGATCCCGACGGCCGAGGAGTAGCACGCGCCGGAAGCGCGTCTGAAGCCGCACCATCACCTGTTTGTACGTCCGGGTTATACTCGCGCGTATGAGCGACACGCGCGCCGCGGCGCCGACGAGCAAACCGGTCGTGTTGACCATCGCCGGCAGCGACTCCGGCGGCGGGGCCGGCATCCAGGCCGACCTCAAGACGATCGAGGCGACCGGCGGGTTCGGCGTCTCCGCGATAACCGCCGTCACCGCCCAGAACACGACCGGCGTCGAGTCGAGTCACCGCCTCCCGATAGCGGAGATCACCGCCCAGATCGACGCCGTCCGCGAGGACTTCGACGTGCGGGCCGTCAAGACCGGGATGTTGGCGACCGCCGAGGTCGTCGAGACGGTGGCCGACTACGCGGCGGGGTTCGACGCGCCCGTCGTCGTCGACCCCGTGATGGTCGCCACGAGCGGGGATCGGCTGTTGACCGAGGCCGCCGAGTCCGCCTACGAGGACCTCCTCGCGGAAGCGACGCTCGCGACGCCGAACGCCGACGAGGCGGCCGTGCTGACGGGCATCGAGCCGACCGACGAGGCGAGCGCGCTGGAGGCGGGGCGACGGCTCCGCTCGATGGGGGCCGAGGCCGCCCTGATAAAGGGCGGTCACGTCCCCGGAGCGGCGGTGCTCGACGTCCTCGTCGGCCCCGGCGGGGCGGAGACGATGCGGCACCCCCGTATCGACACCGAGGCGACGCACGGCTCGGGCTGTACGCTCTCGGCGACGATCGCGACGCGGCTCGCGCGGGGCGCACCCCTCGAAACGGCGGTCGAACGCGGCGTCTCGTTCATGGAGCGGGCGGTGCGGTACCACCACGCCGCCGGGACGGGGCCGGGCGCGGTGCATCACCTCGTCGACCTCCGGAACGAGGCCGGCCGCGCCGAGGCGATCGAGACCGTCCGGGAGGCGGCCGATCGGCTCGCGGAGGGCAGCGGGGACGTGTCCGGAGCCGCCGCCTCGGCGGTCGACAACGTCGCCAGCGCGACGCCGTACGCCGAGACGGGCGGGGACGTCGCGGCGGTCGAGGGCGGGGTGGCGTCTTCGGGATCGGGGGATGCGGGAACGGTCGCCCCCGGTCGGATCAGCTTCGGCGCGGATCCGGCGCTCGGGGCGGCACTGCTCGACGGTCGCGAGCGCGACCCCGACCTCCGGGTGGCGCTCGCGTGTCGCCCCGACGCCGACCTCGAGGACGCGCTCGACGCCTCGCCGTGTGCCGTCGCCGACGTCGACGGCGGGGGGATCGCCGTGCTCTCGGAGGACCTCGACGCCGCGCTCGAGGCGGTCGAGGCCGCCGCGAACCGGTCGGCGTGAGCGGCCGCCGGTCGGCGTCGAAAAAAGACACGGGGAGGTACGGACAGCTTATAAATGGAGGGACCGGCGGGCACAACTGGTTTATAAATGCCCGCGCGTTGGTGGGACATGGCACTCGAACGGTTCTTCCACGTCGCGATCAAGACCGACGACATCGAAGCCAGCACCGCCTTCTATCGGGACGTCCTCGGCGGCGACGTGCTGGAGTCGGGCGACGCCGGGGACGGCTCGGAGTACGTCGCGCTCTCGGTCGCGGACAAGCGGATCTACTGCTTCGAACGGCCGCCCTACGAGATCAACGGCCTCGTCGAGGACCTCCCGACCGGCGTCCTCCACTTCGGGTTCGTCGTTCCCGACGTCGAGAGCGCGGTGGCGGACCTCGAATCGACCGGAACGGAGATCTTCATGCCGCCGGAGACGTTCGGCGACCTCGAGATCGCGTTCGTCTACGGGCCGGACGGGGAGTTGATCGAGTTCATCGAAGAGCTGTAGCCGGCGGCCCTCGTCCGGGACCGACGCGAAACCGCGGCCGACCCGTCACGCTTTAACCGCTTCCACCCCCCGATCCGGGCATGAGTTCGGGCATCGTCGGGGAGTTCTTCGAGTTGAAGGCCGACAGCGGGGCCGACCTGCTGGCGATGCAGATGGGCGATTTCTACGAGTTCTTCGGGGAGGACGCCGAGGTGGTCGGCGAGGAGCTCGATCTGAAGGTCTCGGAGCGCTCCTCGGGCGGCGAGCACTACGCGATGGCCGGGGTGCCGGTCGACGAGCTGACGCCGTATATAAAGGCGCTCGCCGAGCGGGGCTACCGGATCGCGGTCGCCGACCAGCGCGACGAGGACGGCGACATCGTCCGCGAGGTGGTCCGGATCGTCACCCCCGGGACGCTCCTCGAGACCGACCGGTCCGACGCCCAGTACCTCGCGAGCGTCGCGTGCGACGGCGAGGACGCCTACGGACTCGCTGTCTGTGACGTGACGACCGGGCGCTTTCGAGCGACGACGCTGTCCGGGGCGGACGCCGCGGCCCGGGCACTCTCGGAACTGTACCGCTTCGATCCGGTCGAGGTGCTGCCGGGGCCGCGGGTCCGAAGCGACGACGACTTCCTCGCGTCGGTCCGCGACGAGTTGAACGCCCGGCTGACGCTGCACGAAACCGAGGCGTTCGCGCCGGGGCGGGCGCGCCACCGCCTCACCGAGCAGTTCGGCGACGTCCCCGGGACGGTGGGGCTCTCCGAGACCGCCGTCGCCGCGGCGGGGGCGGCGATCGACTACGTCGAGGCGACGGGCGTCGGCGCGCTCGCCTCGATCACCCGGATCGGCGCGTACGAGCCCGACGACCACGTCGCCGTCGACGCGACCACACAGCGGAACCTCGAGGTGACCGAGCCGATGACGCCGGGCGGGCGGACGCTGTTCGGGACGATCGACCACACCGAGACGAGCGCCGGCGGGCGGCTCCTGAAGGAGTGGCTCACCCGGCCGCTCCGCCGGGCGGGGACCCTCGAGACCAGACACGACGCCGTCGACGCCCTCCTCGGGGACGCCCTGGTCCGGGAGGGGATCGCGGAGACGCTCTCCGAGGCCTACGACGTCGAGCGCGCCGCCTCCAGGGCCGTCTCGGGGAGCGCCGACGCCGACGCCCTGTTGCGCGTCCGGGAGACGCTGGCCCTGGTGCCCGACCTCGGCGAGCGCATCGAGGGCTCGCCGGAACTGGCCGACTCGCCGGTCGCGGCGCTGTTCGCGGACCTCGACCGGGCCGCGATAGCCGACCTCCGGTCGGAACTGGAGGCGCTGGCCGACGACCCCCCGAAGACGCTCCACGAGGGCGGGCTGATCGAACGCGGCTACGACGAGGACCTCGACGAGTTGGTCGCCCGCCACGAGGCGGCCCTCGAGTTCTTCGAGACGCTGGAGGAGCGCGAGACGCGCCGCCACGGGTTCTCGCGGGTGACGGTGGGGCGGAACAAGACCGACGGCTACTACGTCCAGGTCCCCAAATCGGAGACCGGTTCGGTGCCCGAGGAGTACGAGGGCATCAAGACGCTGAAGAACGCCGAACGGTACGTCTTCGGGGAACTCCGCGAGAAGGAGCGGGAGATATTCCGCCTGGAAGAGGAGCGCGGCGAGCGCGAGTACGAGGCGTTCTGTCGGCTCCGGGCGTCGGTGGCCGACCGGGCGGACCTGCTGGGGGCGGTCGGACGGGCGCTCGCGGAACTCGACGCCTACTGCTCGCTCGCGACGCACGCCGCACGGCAGGGGTGGACGCGCCCGGAACTGGCCGACGAGCGCGTCCTCGACATCGAGGCCGGACGCCACCCCGTCGTCGAGACCGAGACCCAGTTCGTCCCCAACGACCTGTATCTCGACCGGGAGCGGCGGTTCTTGCTCGTCACCGGCCCGAACATGTCGGGCAAGTCGACCTACATGCGGCAGGCCGCGCTCGTGACGCTTTTGGCGCAGGTCGGCTCGTTCGTCCCCGCCGACTCGGCGCGGGTCGGCCTCGTGGACGGGATCTACACCCGCGTCGGCGCGCTCGACGAACTCGCGGGCGGGCGCTCGACGTTCATGGTCGAGATGGAGGAGCTCTCGAACATCCTCCACTCGGCGACCGACGAGTCGCTCGTCGTCCTCGACGAGGTCGGCCGCGGCACCGCGACCTACGACGGCATCTCGATCGCGTGGGCGGCCACCGAGTACCTCCACAACGAGGTCGGCGCGTTCGCGCTGTTTGCGACCCACTACCACGAGCTGACGTCGCTGGCCGAGGAGCTGCCGCGCGTCGAGAACGTCCACGTCGCCGTCGCGGGGGAGCCGGAGGCGGAGGCTGGAGCGGAAGCGGGGGTAGGAACGGAGACGGGGACGGAGGGGGACGCGGGCCCGCGCGTCGAGAACGTCCACGTCGCCGTCGCGGGGGAGCCGGAGGCGGAGGCTGGAGCGGAAGCGGAGGTAGGAACGGAGACGGGGACGGAGGGGGACGCGGGCGCGGGGGCAGACGATGGCGTCACCTTCCTCCGGACGATCGAGCCGGGGCCGACCGACCGCTCCTACGGCGTCCACGTGGCCGACCTGGCAGGCGTCCCGGCGCCCGTCGTCGACCGGGCCGGCGAGGTGCTCCGGCGGCTCCGCGAGGAGCGGGCGATCGAGGCGAGAGGCGGCGACTCCGGGGAGCCGGTGCAGACGGTGTTCGACCTCGGGAGCGGGGAGTTCCGGGACGGAGCCGGGCGATCCGAGGGCGGGGCGAACGGGGCGGACGTCCCTGGCGACGACGCAACCGAAGCGAGCGACGCCGCCCGGAGCACGTCCGACGGCGGGGCGGTCGATCCGGATACGGCCGCCGTCGTCGAGGAAGTCCGCGAAACGTCACTCGCCGAGACGTCGCCGGTCGAGTTGATGAACCGGGTCAGGGAGTGGCAGCGCCGTCTCGACGGCGAGTGACGGCCGAAAGCGATCTGTCCCACCGGGAGCCGCATGGTATTACTTATCACGTCGGGTCGTAGCGGGCACCGATGCCCGAAGAACAACTGTTCAAAACCGAGGCGGAGGTGCCCAGAGCCGACATCGCCGAGGCGTTGCGCGACGCCGCGGATCAGATCGAGTCGGGGGACGTCACGTTGGCGAGCGACGCGGACGAGCAGGCCGCGACCGTGCCGGAACGCCCTCGGTTCGAAGTCGAACTCGAACGGCTCACGGATTCGGAGACCGGCGAGAAGCGGTACGAACTCGAGTACGAGATCCGGTGGACGGAGTAGCGCCGTCGGCGTATCGAGCGTACTCGCTATCTTCCCCCGTTCCGTCCGGTAGCGCGAGCGAAACGGTTAGGCCCGCTCCGACACACCGTCGAACCGAGACGCGATGTCACCGGAGATCAGGGAACTCGACGCCGAGACGCGCGATCGGATCGCCGCCGGGGAGGTCGTCGAGCGCCCGGCCTCCGTGGTCAAGGAACTGGTCGAGAACGCCCTCGACGCCGACGCGGGCCGGATCGACGTAGCCGTCGAGGCGGGCGGGACCGACCGGATCGTCGTCTCGGACGACGGCGTCGGGATGACCGAGTCCGACGCCCGCCTGGCGGTCGAGGAACACACCACGAGCAAGCTCCGGGACGTCGGCGACCTCGATTCGATCGGCACGCTCGGCTTCCGCGGGGAGGCGCTGCACGCCATCGGGTCGGTGGCGCGCCTGCGGGTCGAAACGAAGCCGCGGGGCGGGGCCTACGGCACCGAGTTGGTCGTCGAGGGCGGCGAGGTCGTCTCCTGTGGCCCGACCGGCTGTCCGGAGGGGACGACCGTCGAGGTGACCGACCTCTTCGGGAACGTCCCGGCGCGCCGGAAGTACCTCAAGACGGAGGCGACGGAGTTCGACCACGTCGCCCGGATCGTCACCGGCTACGCCCTGGCCCGCCCCGACGTCGCGGTGTCGCTCTCGCGGGACGGCCGCGAGACGTTCGCCACGACGGGCGACGGCGACCGCAAGGGCGCGGTGATGGCGGTGTACGGCCGCGACGTGGCCGAATCGATGGTCCCCGTGGAGTACGAGGGCGGCGCGGAGAGCCCGGTGGCGGGCGTCGAGGGGCTCGTCAGCCACCCCGAGACGAACCGGGCGGGCAGCGAGTACGTGACGACGCTCGTCGACGGCCGGTACGTGACCGCGAGCGCGGTCCGGGAGGCGGTCGTCGACGCCTACGGCGACGGCCTCGCGCCGGATCGGTACCCCTTCGCCGTTGTCGACCTGCGGCTCCCGCCGGGCGGCGTCGACGTGAACGTCCACCCCCGCAAGCTGGAGGTGCTGTTCGCCGAGGAGGCGGCGGTCAAGGCGGCCGTCACCGAGGCCGTGGAGGCGGCCCTCTCGGAGGCGGGACTGCTCCGGTCGCGCGCGCCACGGGGGCGGTCGGCCCCCGAGCAGACCGAAGTGTCGCCCGGGGGTGTCGGAGGGGACGGCGCGGGAACTGGGGGAGGGTCCGAGGAGGAAAAGAGCCCGGAGGATCGAGACTCGTCCGGGGGACGCGACGGTCGCGGGGACGGGAACGACGACCACGCCGACGAACGGGTGCGAAGCGCCGATACCGGGGCGGACGAGGTGTCCACCGCGGAAGCCGGGGAGACCGCCACCGCCGAAGCGGACGAGGCGGCTGCGACCGGCACGGATCCGGAGGACACGCGTTCGCGAGACCGCGGCGAAAGCGGGTCCCGAACGTCGGATTCGGGCACGACGGGCGAGTTCGGGGCGGCGGCCGACGCCGACGGAACCGGCTCGGATCCCGAGCCCCCGTCGGGGCCGACGACCCAGCGGACCCTCGACGGCGGGGAGACGACGGGGACGCCGGCGGGGTTCGACCGGCTCCCCGACCTGCGCGTCCTCGGGCAGTTCGACGACACCTACCTCGTCGCGGAGTCGTCCGACGGGCTCCTCCTGATCGACCAACACGCCGCCGACGAGCGGGTGAACTACGAGCGGTTGCGGGAGCGCTTCGCCGGGGACGTCACCACCCAGACGCTGACCGACCCGGTGGCGGTCGGCGTGACCGCCCGCGAGGCGGCGCTCGCCGAGGAGTACGGCGACGCGCTCTCGCGGCTGGGGTTCAGAACGCGGCTCGGCGACGGGACGCTCTCGGTGACGACGGTACCGGCGTTCCTGGCCGACCACGTCGGCGACGCCGCGCCGGAACTCGCCCGCGACCTGCTCGGGGAGTTCGTCGGCGGCGACCCCGAGGGCACCGTCGAGTCGGTCGTCGACGACGTGCTTGGCGATCTGGCGTGTCACCCCTCGATCACGGGGAACACGTCGCTGCGGGAGGGGAGCGTCGAGGCGTTGCTCGGAGCGCTCGACGGCTGCGAGAACCCTTACGCCTGCCCGCACGGCCGGCCGACGGTGATCGAGGTGTCGACCGAGGAGATCGAGACGCGCTTCGAGCGCGACTACCCCGGCCACGGCGGCCGGCGTCGGTAGCGGGCCGCGGGAACCGGGGCGGAAAGCGGTCGAGGCGGCGGCGAGACGGAATCCATTTGCCCGACCGGATCGTACTGCCGGGAGTGCGCGGTCACGACGGACGACCGGACGAGGCTGTCGGTCGGGAGGGCCACGAGTGATGTTCAAAGGGCCGGACGACCTCGAACTCACGGAGGGCGGGATCGCGAAGCCGCTGTTCTACCTCTCCGTGCCCATCGTCATCACGAACCTGCTGCAGACCGCCTACAACCTCGTCGACACGTTCTGGCTCGGCCAGTACTCGACGACGGCGCTTGCGGCCATTTCCTTCGCGTTCCCGATGGTGTTTTTGCTCATCTCGCTGGGTCTTGGGGTGTCGGTCGCCGGGTCGGTGCTGGTCGCCCAGAACGTGGGGGCGGGCGACGAGCGCGCCGCGGAGTACGCCGCCTCCCAGACGATGCTGTTCGCGGTGGTCGCGGCGGTCGGGATCGGGGCCGTGGGGTACGTCTTCGTCGACGACCTCCTCCGGGTGTTCGGGGCCGAACCGGCGACGCTCGTCGCCGCGACCGCCTACATGCGCGTGATCGCGCTCGGGTTGCCCCTGATGTTCGGCTTCTTCGTCTTCATCTCGCTGATGCGGGGGTACGGCGACACGGTCACGCCGATGCTCGTGATGTTCGGTACCGTCGTCGTCAACCTCGCGTTGGACCCGTTTCTCATCTTCGGGTGGACGGTCGTCGCAGACGCCCCGGTCGTCGGGACGGTCTCGTTCCCGGAGTTGGGCGTCGTCGGCGCGGCCTACGCGACCATCGTCTCGCGGGGGCTGGCGATGGCGGTCGGCCTCGCGATCATGTTCGCGGGCACGCGGGGCGTGAAGATCCGGCTCGCCGACATGCGCCCCGACGCGGCGTACTTCAGGAAGACCCTCGACATCGGCGTCCCGGCGTCGATCGAGGGGACCGGCCGGGCGATCTCGGTCAACGCGATGCTCGTGGTCGTCGGGAGCTTTCCGACCGCCGTCGTCGCCGGCTACGGGATCGGCGTCCGGATCTTCTCGGTCATCTTCCTGCCGGCGATCGCCGTCTCCCAGGGCGTCGAGACGATGGCCGGACAGAACATCGGCGCGGAGAAGCCCGACCGCGCCGGCCAGGCGGCCCACTTCGCCTCGAAGGCGATGTTCCTGATCCTCGGGGCCGCCGGGGGCCTCATCTTCCTGTTCCCGGAGCCGATCTCGGCGGTGTTCACGAACGACCCCGAGGTGATCCGCGTCGGCGCGGAGTTCCTCCGGTACGTCGCGCTGACGTTCGGGTGCATCGGCGTGATACGCGCCTACACCGGCGCGTTCAGGGGGGCCGGACAGACGCTCGTCGCCGCCGCGATCGCGGTCGCATTTTTAGGGGGAATCCGCCTTCCGGTCGCGGCGGCGCTGGCCTACGGGATCGGCCCCTACACGCTCGAGGTCGCGGGCGTCACACTCGCGGTGCCGGCGCTGCTCGCCGCCATGGGCCCGCCGGGCGTCTGGTGGGGGTTCGTCGTCTCGAACGTCGCCGGCGCGGCCATCGCGTACGCGTGGTTCCGCCGGGGGACGTGGCGCGACGGCGACGTCCGGGGGCCGGCGGGACCGTCCGAAGGGTCGGAGTCGGACGTAGACGTGGACGTCGACCCCGACGCGGACGATTGAAACAAAAGGCGTGGCAAGAGGGCGGCCGCTACCGGAGCCCGTCGAGTCGGAACTCGAAGGCCGCGACCGGGAGTTCGAGGTCGTGCTCGACGAGCACCTTCGGGTGGAGTTCTCCGACGACGCCCACGGACTCGCCGTCGAGGACGACCTCGGCGGCCCGGCCGTCGATGAAGGAGGGGTGGGTCGTCGGCGGCGTCGAGAGCGACGCGCCGAACGCGTCCGCGAGCGCCTGGAGCCGCGCCTTGGCGTCCTCGTAGGAGGCGTCCGTCCGGGCGAGCGCGCCGGCAACCGAGCGGTGCTCCTCGACCCCGGTCGGCTCCTCGGGATCGACGCCCGCGACCAGTCCGATCTCGGCGAGGTCCTGGGGGTACGCCCGGTGGGTGTTGTTCTCGAGGACCATCAGAAGCGAGGGCAGCGCCCACGTCCGCACCACGGTGTAGGCCTCGCTGTAGGGTTCGGTGATCGTCGGCGGGTCCGAGGCCCCGAGGGCGTCGTCCCCGGGGGCGAGGCCCATCCGGTCGAACAGTTCCGCCTCGTTCGTCATGTGGAAGTTCAACAGGTCCTCGAAGCCGAGCCCGACCAGGGCGTCGCGGGCGGCGTCCTCCAGCCGCGAACTCGCGTGGCGGCCGCCGACGGTCGAGACGTTGGGGTACGTCGGTTCGAGGTCGTTGAACCCGTAGGCGCGGCCGACGTCGTCGACGACGTCGGCCGGGTGGAGGACGTCGACCCGGTAGGGCGGGATCTCGACCTCGTAGATCAGCTCCCCGTCCGTCGACGGTTGGGTCGCGTCCCCGCCCGTCGCGTCCCCGGACGCGGGATCCGTACCCCCGAGCGCCGTGTCGGGGCCGTCGGTTCGGCTGGGGACGGCCTCGAGGGCGACGTCGTCGGGCGCGTCGGGATCCGGGGCGTCCTCGGGCACGCCGCGATCCCGCTTCCCGCCGTCGGCGGGGGCCGCGTCGAGGCCGGCCCGTTCGAGCAGGTCGACGACCTCGGTCCCGGGGACGTCGATCCCGAGCGTGCGTTCGATGCGGTCGTGGGCGACGCGTTTCCGCGACGTCGAGAGGTCCGGTCGACGCAGCTGGCGGTCCCCGTAGCGGACGTCGACCTCTTCGATGCGGCCGCCGCGGGCGTCGAGCGCGTAGCAGACGATCGCGAGCATCCGGTCGATCGTCCACTGGTCGGTGCCGGTCATCTCGACGAGCAGGTCCCGTGAGCCCTCGTCGACCTCCGTCCGCGCGCCGTTGATGACGGGCGGGAACGAGAAGAGGCCGATGTCGTCGTAGATCGCGGGGTAGCGATCCAGCCCCTCGACGAGGTCGGCGTACTCGTCGCCGGTCGGGTGGGTCTCGAGCACCTCGGCGGGCGTCCGCTCGGCGTCGTCGTCGAGCGGGACGAACCGGTCGCCGTCGGGGGCGACGCCCCGGTAGGTGATCGTCTTCGTCGCGTCCGTCGCGTCAGTTCCGTCCGCCCCGTCGACGGCTCGCCGGCCCTTCAGCATCGCGAGGTCGTGGACGCCGATGGCGCCCTTCGCCCGCCCGCGACCCATCGTCGCGTGGAGTTTCTCCTGGAGCTGGATGAGCGATTCGAGCCGGCTCTCGTCGAGGTCCAGCCCGCGGACGACCGCGCCGGTGACGTAGGGGCGTTCCTCCGGCACCGATTCGTCGACCTCGATCGCCCACTCGGCGTCGTTCGTCTCGGGGACGTAGACGCCGCGGTCGTGGCCGTACTGGTAGCGCAGCGACCGGGCGATCCCCTCCACGGAGAGCCGATCGAGCCGGTCGGGGGCGAACTCCAACTCGAAGCCGCCCGACTCGGTCTCGCCCTCGAACTCCAGCCCGAGCGAGAAGAGGTCCGCCTTCAGTTCCGCGTCGGGCTTGTCTTCGGCACCCGCCAGCTCGCGGAGTTCGTCGGGGTCGACCTCGACGACGGGCATCAGTACACCACCTCCACGTTCCGCAGCAGGTCCAGGTCACACAGCGTCCCGTGGACGTCGCGGATGTCCTCGAAGCCGTACATCAACATGAGCAGCCGTTCGAGCGCGAGCCCCCACGCCATCACGTCGCACTCGACGCCGAGCGGCGAGAGCACCTCCTCGCGGAAGATGCCGGAGTTGCCGATCTCGATCAGCTCGTCCGTCTCGGGGTGGCGGCCGAACAGCTCGAAGCTCGGCTCCGTGTAGGGGTTGTAGTGGGGCTTGAACTCCAGGTCGGTGATGCCGAACTGCTCGTAGAACTCGGTGAACGTCCCCATCAGGTCCCGCACGGAGAGCTCCTCGGCCATCACCCACCCCTCGATCTGGAAGAACTCGAGCAGGTGGGTCGGGTCGAGCGTGTCGTTGCGGTAGACCTTCTCGACGCTGAAGTACCGCTCCGGCGGTTCGAGGTCGCCGGCCGCCTGCCCCGAGAGGTACCGCATCGACAGCGACGTCGTGTGCCCGCGCAGGGCGACCGCGCGGGCGAAGTCGGCGTCCCACGGGGAGTGATAGCCGTCGCCCTCGCTCCCGACGCCGTTTCGGTGGGCGTCCTCGACGCGCTCGAGGAGGTCCGCCGGAAGTTCCGCCATCGGCGGCACGTCGAGCGCGAAGCGGTCCCAGTGGGTCCGGGCCGGGTGGTCCTGGGGCATGAACAGGCAGTCGTTGATCCAGAAGTCGGCGTCGGCGTGGGGGCCCTCCATCTCCCGAAAGCCCATCCCCACGAGGACGTCCTTGACGCGGTTCGCGGTCTGTCTGAGGATGTGCGTTTTGCCGCCGTTGACGGTCTCGGCGTCGGCCTCGACGTTGTACTCGGTGAACTCGACTTCGGACCACTCCCCGGAGGTGAGCAACTCGGGGGTGACCGCCCCGACCGTCTCGGCGGCCTCGACGCCCTCCATGAGCGCCGTGACGCCCTCGTCGGTGAGCGTGACGCTCCGGGCAGTCGTCTCGGTTCGCTCGATCAGCCCCCGGCTCTCGAGGCGATCGAGGACGTCGGTCGCGACGGCGTCGGCCTCGCCCGCGGCGACCGACTCGAGCGCCGCGGCCTCGGGGTCGGCCTCGGGGTCGTAGCGGGGGTCCTCGCCGAGTGCGATCGCCCCGCCGTCGATCTCGCCGTACCCCTTGCGGGCGAGGTTCGACAGCGCGATGTCGACCTCCGGGCCCTCCAGACCCGACTGTCCGACGAGTCGGCCCATCTCGGCGGGCGAGTCGTCGGCCCCCGCCTCGGCGGCGGCGGCCCGGAGGCGGAGTTCGGGCAGCCCCGCCTCGCGGTAGCGCTCGCCCTCCTCGGTGAGCGCGACGTCCTCGACGGCGCGTTCCTCGACGTCGACCAGGCCGGCCGCCTCGAGTTCGAAGGCCGCCCGCGTGATCGCGGCCGGGTCCTCGCCGAGCTCTTCGGCGAGGGGCTCGACGGGCGTTCGATCCGTCGCGCCGGTCGCCTCCAGCAGCGCGAGTTGCGTTTCGGGGAGTTTCATTGTGTCCGGTTGCGGACGGCTGGCTGTTAGCGGTTCCGACTCGCGGCCGCAGTCGCGGGGGTATTCGTGTATTCGACGCCGGGTACGGCCGCCGGACGCCTTTATAAATGGAGCCCGGTCAGACGAGTTCGAGCGACCCCTCCAGGTCGAACGGCAACTGCCCGTGGAGGTGGCCCTCGACGCGGCCGTCGGGGCGGGCCCGAAACACCACGGTCGGCTCGTGGCCGACCCGCGGCCGCTCGCCCCGGACGGCGGACCACTCGGCGTCGGTGAAGGAGGTACAGTCGACGAAGAGGACCGCGTCGGGGTGTTTCGCGAGTTGGTCGCTGCGTTTCGCGCCGCCGGTCTCCTTGACGGCCGCGACGGGGTGGTCGGCGTGGGAGCGCCGCGCCGGCGGTTCCGGGCGCGTGACCTCGAGGAGGCGGTCGCCGACGGCGAAATCGAGGGCGTGGCCGCTGTCCTGTTCGACCTCGGGGACGAACTCGAGGCCGGCGTCGGCGAGGAGCTTCGCGACGGTGAACTCCGACATCGTCGCCCGCATCCGGGTGAGGTCGTACCCCGGCGAGGTGCCGAGTTTCGAGGCCATCGTGTAGCGGTGCTCGTCGAGGGTGCCGGTCGCGAGCAGCGACTCGTAGAAGGAGAGCCCCTCCTCGCGGGTCGCGTCGGGGAAGCCGGCGGCGTCGTCGGCGAAGAACGTCCGGGTCGTGTTCCGGCCGTCCTTCGAGAAGAACACCGGGAGAAAGAACCAGGTGACGTACTCGAACTCGGCGAGCCACGGGTCGGTCACCTCGAGCCTGGCGGTGAGTTCGCGCTCGGCCCACCGCGAGACGGCGTAGGGGGCCTCGGCGAACGTCTCCTTGTCGGTCCGCCACAGCGCCTCGGGCGTCTCGGTGTTGCCGAGCCAGTAGGCCCGGCCGGGCCGGAACGCGAAGAGGGCGAAGTCGCCGTTCGCCATGTCCAACCGGACGGCGTCGTAGCGGTCGTCGCCGACCGAGAACCACGGCTCCTCGAGGCGCGCGCCGAACTGCGCCTCCAGCGGAGCGAGAAGCTGTTCGCGGACGCGGTCGCGCGACCACGTCCCGTCGGATCGGCGGAAGCGAAGGGGGCCTGCCACACCCGAACGTCGGTCCCGAGTCGTTTACTGGTTGCGCTTTCGGTGCCGAACACCCGATACATTCATAGTGAACAATCACCAAGGAACCCCATACCATGTCAATGGGTGCCTACGACGAGGCCGAACACGAGCGCCGGGAGGAGAAAACGTCGACCGTCGACGCCGCCTTCGACGACGAGCGGACGACCTACAGGGGGGAGTTGGAGTACGACGCCGGGGACTCGGCGGAAGCGCTCATCGACCAGTTCAAAGAGATGCGGAAGTGACCGGTCGGGCGCGACCGGACGGCGATTGTTTATATATTCCGGAGCATCCAGCGGCGTCGTTTATGTAGCCCGACCGCCCCCGCCGTCTCCGTCGGTCCGAGCGCGGACGGCTACCGGCCCCGAACCTCGACGGTCAGCGCCCCGGGGAGCGATCCGCCGCGGCGGTACGGGTCGACCTCGAAGGCGCCGAGCGTGACGACGACCCGACCGGCCTCCATCGGGCCGCGCAACACGACGCCGCGGCCGGTGATCGCGAGGTAGGGGACGTCCGGGACCGGCCGGGCGGCGAGGTCGCCGCCGGCCGCCGCGACGGCGTCCGAAAGCGCTGCAACGAGAGGTGCCAACAGCCCGGCCCGCTCGAGGGTCGCGCGGTACGGGCCGACGACCTCGGTCCGGTCCTCCGTCGTCGGACCGTCCCACCCGGCCGCGACGGCGTCGGCACACGAGAGCGCGTCCTCGAGTGTCCCGCGGTGGCGATCCAACAGCCGGTCGCGAACGGCCGCGCGCATCAGATCCCTCCGTCGGGACCGACCGTCGTCGGGGCCAGTCGTCGCCCCGAACGGCGCGGCTCAGGCCGACCCATCGGTCTCCACCGGATCGACGGCCGCCTCGCCGAACGTCGGCACCTCGGCCGGCGGCTCCGAGGCCGGCTCCCGCGTCGAGAGGACGAGCGTCGAGAAGTCGGTCTCGGAGATGTCGCCCCGCTCGAGCGCGCGGAACCACCCCGCGCTGACCGACCACCGGCCGTGGAACCCGCCCTCGGTGTGGAACGCCCAGAAGGTGCAGTCCCGCGGCTCCCACCCCGCGTCGTGGGCCTCCCGGAGCTCGGAACAGACGTTGCCGATGTCGCCGGTCGTCAGCCCCGGCGCGGCCGTCTCGTACTCGAGGTGTAGCGTGTCGGACTCGCGCGCGTGACGCTCCACGTAGACGCCGAGGCTCATCAGGTTGCGTTCGAGCCGCTCGACGATCCGGGGTGCCGACTCCATACCGGGGGGTGAGGGCCGCCGGAAAAAAGAACCTGCCGCCGCGGGCGGCCGTCGATCGACGTGGCCGTCGGTCGGCCGATACCGGCGGCCGTCAGCCGGCGCGGGCCGCGTATCGATCCCCGAAACCGGTCGCACGGTTATGTATCGACCGCTAGTACGGACAGACACGACGGATCGATCCCAATGCCACCGAAAGTACTCGTCGTCGACGACTCCTCGCTGCAGCGGACGATCATCTCCGGCGCGCTCGGCGACCGCTTCGAGGTCGTCGGCGAGGCCGAGAACGGACGTGAGGGGGTCGAACTGTTCGAAACCGAACAACCCGACCTCGTCACGATGGACATCATGATGCCGGAGATGGACGGCGTCGAAGCCACCGGCCGGATCAAGGCGCTGACCGACGAGACCAAAGTGATGATGTGCACCAGCGTCGAGCAGGCCGAGAAGATGAAGGAGGCGGTCCGGGCGGGGGCCGACGAGTACGTGACGAAACCCTTCGACGAGGACGAACTGCTCGACACGGCGACGACGCTTCTGAACTGAGACAGCTACAGGCGAGGAGGGAAGTCGGCGGAAACGGGGGGACGCAGAAACCGGAGAACTAACTCGCTTGCGCCGCGATTTCGGGATATGCCGACGCGAGACGACGGACTCGACCCCCAGGCCGCCGCGCTGCTCGAACAACTGGAATCCGGGATCTCGGCCCCCTCGTCGACGCTCTCCGTCGAGAGCGGCCGGCGGATCCTCGAGGAACTGTTCGCCGTCGACGACCCCGAACCCGTCGGCGAGGTCGTCGACGTCGAGATACAGGGACCGAACGGCCCGATCCCGCTGCGGATCTACGCGCCGGAGGGCGACGAACCGCGCCCCGTGCTCTCGTTTCTCCACGGCGGCGGGTGGGTTCGGGGCTCGCTCGACTCCTACGACGGCCTCTGTCGGCGGCTGACGAACCGCGCCGGAGCGGTCGTCGTCTCGGTCGACTACCGCCGCGCGCCCGAACATCCGTTCCCGGCCGGCTTCGAGGACTGCTACGCGGCGACCGAGTGGGCCGCGACCCACGCGGCCGACCTCGGCGGCGACCCCGACCGGGTGGCCGTCGGCGGCGACAGCGCGGGCGGGAACCTCTCGGCGGCCGTCGCGCTCGCGGCCCGGGACCGCGGCGGCCCCGACCTCGCCCACCAACTGCTCGTCTACCCGGCGGTCAACGCGCCGTCGGTGCGGTGGTTCGACTCCTACGACGAGAACGGGGCCGGCTACTTCCTCGAGATGGACAGCGTCGAGTGGTACTTACAGCAGTACTGCGAGCCCGCGGACGCCGGCAACCACTACGCCTTCCCGCTCCGGGCGCGGGACCTCTCGGGGCTACCCCCGGCGACCGTCGTGACGGCGGGCTATGACCCCCTCCGCGACGAGGGGGAGGCGTACGCCGAGCGGCTCTCGGCGGCCGGCGTCGAGACCGAACGGCTCCACTACGACGCCCAGATTCACGCCTTCCTCAGCCTCTATGCGTACATCGACGAAGGGGCGAAAGCGATCGACGACGTGGGCGAGCGCATCGGGGACGTCCTCGGCGACGCGTAGCCGCGTCCCGATCGTCGGTCCCGACGAGGTAGCGCTGTCGCTCGAGGACGACGGGTTGCAGTCGCCGACCGATCACTGCGGTCCGAGATACCCCCACGCGTGCAGGCGGTCGCCGTCGCCGTCGATCCAGCGCTCCCCGATGTCGTCGCGGTAGTACATGTTGGGCATCGCGACGTCGTCGATCCGGTCGTAGGCCTGCTCGCGCGCCGCGTGCATCGTGTCGCCTTTGCCGGTCACGACGATGGGCATTCCGTTCTCCCCGGCGACGCGCCACTGGCCATCGACCTTCTTCGTGTCTTCGAGATGGATTCCGTCGCGGCCGGCCGTCCGGAAGACGACGGCGGCGTTCCGGGAGCTCTCCTCGTAGGTCTTCTCGTCGTCGAACGGAAACGGCGGGAGGACGACCCGGACACCGATCTGATATCCGTTGTGTACCTCCAGTTCGGGGTCGTCGCCGTGGGCGAGATCGTAGAGGAACTCGCCGGTAGAGGACTCGATCGACTCCTCCTGTAGCGCGATCGTCGGGTACCCGAATCGCGGCGTGAACTCCAACGGGTAGATCCCGGTCCCGTTCACGATGCAGTTGATGTCGATGCTCCCGACGTAGCCCTCGTTGGCGAGCCAGTCTTCGAGTTTTCCGAAGGTCTCTTTGAACAATTTGTTCTGCCTGGCCCAGAACATCGACGTTCCCATCTCGCCGGTCTGAGGGCCGATGTTTCCCGGGAATAATTTCTTATGTTCGAAGTTGAGATTGACCTGGTCGATGAACTCGTTCCCGTTGAAGAACCCGCAGATGGCGATCTCCACACCCTCGACTTTCCGCTGTAGTTGGAAGCCCTTCATTCGGTGCCCCCACGCCATCTTGTAGGCGCGAAGCACCTCTACAACGTCGCTGCCATCGTCCTCATTCCCGACGTAGAGCAGTCGTTTGACGTTCTGAACTTCCCCAAGCGGTTTGATGACGTACGGGGCTGGATTCTCCTGTACGTGCTCGATGCCTTCGTCGAAGTCGTGGAAGGTGTGGTGTTCGACGGTGTTGACACCGTGCTCTTCGAGGATCTCCATCGCGTAGCCGCGATCTTCTTCGAGGTGGTCGGTGTTCGGCGTTCCACCGACGACAGCTTTGCCTTGCTCGCGGAGTTCCTGAGCGAGTTCGCCTGTCCCGATGTCGGATCCAACCCAGATGTCGTCGAAAATGACGACATCGGCCCATGCAACCTCTGCGCGCCAATCGTCGGTTTTTGGGACGAAGCCGTCGCCGATCTCCCGGTCGCGTTCGGCTTCGACGTAGTACTTCACGTCGTGTCCCTCGCGGTGGACCTGCCAGGCCAGATCGGTGATCAGGGCGGCGTCGGCGGAGACGAACAGGAAGTTGGCTGTCATACGGAACCGACGACGTCGGGTATATAAAACGTGGCGGCGACCCCGGCGCGGGATCGATACCCCCGCATCGGCGGGGACGGCCGTCTCACTCCCCGAGCGCCTCGGAGAAGCCCCACTCCTCGGCGCGTTCGCGGGCGTTCTCGCGGGCGGCGGCGCGGATGTCCGAGACCGCGGCGTCGTTCTCGAGGAACGCCTCGAGGGCGTCGATCTCGGTCCGATCGTCGTCGCCGTCGGCCGCGGCCTCGCGGATCCGGGCGGCGAGTTCGGCGTCGCCGGCCAGCCGTTCCGCGGCCGCCCCGGGGGGGATCCGGAGCGTCTCCGTCCGGTGGGGCAACTCGAGGGCGTCGGCCTCGAGGGCGTACAGTTCGAACTGGTAGGGCGGCGAGCCGATGTCGGCGAGCGCGGGCGGGCCGCCCCGATCCGTGCCGGTGTGGTAGGCCAGCGTCGCGACGCCCGACTCGAAGGTGATGACGCCGCGCTCGTCGCCGGAATCCAACAGCGCATCGCGGGGCGAGACCAGCGCGTAGCCGTCGAGGCCGCGTTCGAGGGCGTCCTCGAGCGCTGGCGACAGCGCCGTGACGACCCGCGACCGGAGCAACTCCCCGTCGGGGATCATGGCGGGTCGGGGATGACCGCGGTCCGGAACCGCTCGGCCACGTCCCCGGAGTCGCCGTCGGTCGGCGAGAGCCGCTCGGCCGCGGTCCGGAACGCCTCGGCGGCCGGGCTCTCGGGGGCGTGCGCGAGCAGCGGTACCCCGGCCGATCGAGCGGCCTGGACCGACTCGCTCTCGGGCACCGTCGCGAGGGTCGGCCCCTCGAAGTAGCGTTCGGCCTTCGACCGAACGTCCCCGACGTCGCCGCGGACGCGGTTGAACACCGTCCCGGCGATCCCGGAGCCGTACGACAGGGCGTACTCCTGGACCTTCAGGCCGTCAGAGATGGCGGGGACCGTCGGGTTGAGGACGACGACGACGCGGTCGGCGAGCACGATCGGCAACACCGCGCTCTTGGAGTTCAGCGTCGCGGGCGAGTCGAGGAGCAACACGTCGGTGTCGGCGGCGAGCTCGGCGACGACGTCCCGAAGCCGCTCCGGGTCGGCGGCCTCGAAGGCCGCGAGCGACGTGCCGCACGGAACGACCGACATCCCGAAGCGGTCGTACGTCGCGTCCGAGACGGGAGCGCCCCCCTCGACGAGGACGTCGTGTAGCGTCGTGTCGGCGTCGGACAGCCCCGCGTGAAACAGCAGGTTCGCCATGCCGGTGTCGGCGTCGACCACCGTCACGTCGTAGCGCTCGGCCAGCGCCATCCCGAGCGCCATCGTGCTCGTCGTCTTGCCGGTGCCGCCCTTCCCGCTCGCGACGGCGAACGCCTCGACCATTCGTTGAGTGAGCCTGTGCCGATTTCGGATATAAGGGTTCGGGTTGTCGCCCGGCAGTATTTGCCGATACGCGCATCAACGATCATTAACATTTAAGACCATGTACGATAGAGAAGCGAGTAGACGATGCGCGACGAAATCGAACCGATGGTTCCGGTGATGCCACGAGCGGAAACGACCGACGACATCCGAGCGGACGGCGGCGTCCGCAAGCGCTACGACGCCGAAGAGGTAGCCTCGCCGGTCGTTCCGGACCTTCGGTAGGCGAAACGTTCCTTTTCCGATTCGTCCTCGCCGGTCAGCGCCGGCAGTGCCCTCAGACGACGTCGCCGCGGACCTCGAGGCCCTCGGCCTCGTCGCGGTAGCGCCGGAGTTCCTCGGCCGCGCGCTCGGCCGCCGGTTCCTCGAGCCCGAGCATCGCGAGGCTGGCCGACAGCGTCGGGAAGACGAACTCGCCGGCCTCGAGCTTCCGGAACGCCTCCTCGCTCGTCTCGCCGCCCTCGTCGGTGTCGACCCACAGACAGGCCGCCCGCGGGTCGAGCAACTGCGTGTAGTCTCCCCTCGCCCGTGCCCCCTTCAGCCGCTGGGTGACGTTGTGCTCGAAGCCGGCGTTACACACTTCGAGGTGGACCGGTTCGTCCCCGAAGAGGTGGGCGGCCAGACACCGTTCGGGCGCGGCGTGTCCGGACGCGTTCGCGCGGACGTGCTCCGGATGCGCGTCGGCCCACGCCGCCGACACCGTCTTGCCGACCCCGGATACGCCGAGTTCGGCCTCGAACTCGGCCGCCCGCTCGGGCGCGTCGTCGAACAGGAGGTCCTTCGTGACGTACACACCGAGGCGGTCGATCGGGTCCATCCCGAGCACCACGTCGCCGAAGGCCCACACCTCACGGACGGGAACCGGGAGGGGTTCGGTCTCGACGGCCTCGACGACGCCCCGGAGTCGGTCGACCGCCTCCGATCGGCTGTAGCTCATCGGGGGAACGGACGGCCCGGTGGGACAAACGGTTGTCGCGTCGACGACGAGCGGGGAACGCCCCGAGTCGAAACCCGTATCCGCCCGAACCGGCAACGCTCCGGTGATGCAGTGCGACAAATGCGGCGCCGAGGCGGTGATGCACGCCGCCTACTCTGGGCTTCACTTGTGTGGGGAGCACTTCCGCCGATCGGTCGAGTCCCGCGTCCGGCGGCGAATCCGCGACGACGCGCTCCTCTCGGAAGCCGCCACGGCGGACGACCCCGAGACCTGGCTCGTCGGCCTCTCGGGCGGCAAGGACAGCGTCGTGCTCACGCACCTCCTCGAGGAGACGTTCTCGTCGGACCCGCGCGTCGAACTCGTCGCGCTCACGGTCCACGAGGGGATCGACGGGTATCGGGACGCCTCGCTGGAGGCGTGTCTCGAGCTCAC
>Ga0209917_1000056_pt1 | contig 40118 bp, 41 predicted proteins | sample SalPon2_C_H2O_MG_FD_185710 | JGI IMG/M metagenome (GOLD analysis project Ga0209917, IMG submission 185710) | Salt pond water microbial communities from South San Francisco under conditions of wetland restoration - Salt Pond MetaG R2_C_H2O_MG... | ecosystem: Environmental > Aquatic > Non-marine... | reverse complement strand
CTCGCTTACCGCGCCCGCGGACCTGCTTCCGGGGACGCGCCACGACGTGGCCGAGATCCGGTGTTTCTACTCGGCCGACGGCGAGACCTGGCGCGACGCCGGGGCGGTCTTCGACGGCGACGCGCTCGGGCAGCGGCAGTGGGCCGGCTCGGCGCTGTACGACGACGGCGATCTCTACCTCTACTACACGGCCGCCGGCCGCGACGACGCCGACGAGTTGACCTACACCCAGCGGATCGCGGTCGCGCACGGCGGCACGGTCGCCGCGACCGACGACGGGATCGAGCTCGCGGGCCCGTGGACCCACGAGACGCTGCTGGAGCCGGACGGCGACTGGTACGAGACGGAGGCGCAGTCGCGCGGGATGACCTACACGTTCCGCGACCCGTGGTTCTTCGAGGACCCCGCGACCGGCGAGACGCACCTCCTCTTCGAGGCGAACGTCCCGGCGCCGGAACGCGAGGGCGACGACGCCGAGGCGACCGAGAGACGGGCGTTCAACGGCTGTATCGGCGTCGCCGCCTCTCCATCCGGCGACCCGCTGTCGTGGGAACTTCGGCCGCCGCTCCTCGACTCGCTCGAAGTGAACCAGGAGTTAGAGCGGCCGCACGTCGTCGTCGCCGACGGCCGCTACTACCTGTTCGTCTGTAGCCACGTCCACACGTTCGCGCCGGGCGTCACGGGCCCCGACGGGCTGTACGGGTTCGTCGCCGACGCGTTCGGAGGCGAGTACCGGCCGCTCAACGGCTCGGGGCTCGTCGCCACGAACCCGCCGAGCGCGCCGTTCCAGGCGTACTCGTGGATGGCGTTCGCCCACGACGAGGAGGTGCTGATACAGAGTTTCCTCAACTACCACGACTTCGCGGGCGACTCGCTCGACGCGGTCGCCGAACTGCCGGAGGCCGAACAGCGGGACCGCTTCGGCGGGACGCTCGCGCCGACCCTCCGGTTGGCGGTCGACGGCGACCGGACTCGGCTACTCGGAGCGCTCGACGCGTGGCGGGTCCCGACCCCGGACGAGTCGCTCCCGCCGGCTGACGGGTCGGAGCTCCCCGCCGACTTCGACGAGGGCGTCGCCGAGGCGGGGACCGGCCTCGCGGCGGGGTACTACGGCGAGTTGTGAGACGGCTCCATCAGGCCGTCGAGGCGCCACGCGGTCAGCCGGGTGAGCGACGCGCGCCCGCCCTCGGCGACCGCGGAGACGTCGACCGCGTCCTCGCGGGTCGGGTACACTCGGCTCGTCAGGCAGTGCCGACCGTTCGCGTATATCTCGACGACCGACCGGTCGACGAACACCCGCAGCGAGAGCGGCTCGTCGTACGGCGGCACCGACATCGACTGCGGGTCGGTGAACGACTCGGAGTCGCCGCTCGACGGCGCCCGGTCGACGGTCAGCGTGCCGTCGCGCTCGTAGCGGATCGGCGTGTGCTCCGCGCGGTCCGGCGTCTCGAACACCGACAGTTCGACCGCCTCGGCGTCGTCTAAGGCGATCTCCGCGTCGATCTCGATCGTCGCGCCGGCGGCGTCGAGCCGGCGCCGGTCGCCGTCGGCGAGGCGCACGTCGCGGTGGTCGGCGATCTGCTCCGTGCGGAGGTCGGTCACTTCCGCGGCCGGTCGCTGCCGGATCCCCCCGTCGTCGCCCAGTTCGATCACCCGCGGGAGCGACAGCGCGCCGGACCAGCCGGCGTCCCACTGGTCGGCCACGTCGCGGGCCTCGGGGAGCCACCCCCAGGTGAGCGTCCGGTCGCCGTCGTCGAGCGACTGCGGCGCGTAGAAGTCGCCGTGATCGAGCAGCCCCTCGGAGTCGACGACGAGTTCGCCGTCTTCGAGGGTGCCGAGGAAGTAGACGACGTTCTCGTAGTCGGAGACGTGGAAGAGCCGCCGGTCGCCGAGGTCGAGGAGTTCGGGGCACTCCCAGACGGCGCCGGCGTCCGGGCCGCCCGTGAGGAGCGGCCCCTCGTAGGTCCACTCGCGGAGGTCGTCGGCGGTGTACAGCAGCGCGGCGCCCCGGCCGTCTGAGAGCCCCGTGCCGACGAGGTGGTACCACGTGCCGTCCTCGCGCCAGACGTTGTGGTCGCGGAACTCCGCGCGCCAGGCGTCCGTCTCCAGGACGCCGAGGTCGGCCGGCGGCGCCTCGATGACGGGGTTGCCATCGTACTTCTCCCACGACCGGAGGCCGGGGTCGTCGGTGGTCGCGAGACAGGGGAGCTGATCGCGGCCGGCCCCGCCCGTGTACAGCAGCGTCGCCGTGCCGTCGTCGTCGACCGCACAGCCGGACCAGCAGCCGTCGCGGTCTGGGCCGTCGGGAGAGGGGGCGAGCGCGACCGGCTCGTCGCGCCACGTGACGAGGTCGTCGCTGACGGCGTGGCCCCAGTGGATGCTGTTGTGGTACGGGCCGCCGGGGTTGTACTGGTAGAAGACGTGGTACCGCCCGTTCCACCTGATGAGCCCGTTCGGGTCGTTCAACCAGTTCGCGGGCGCCGTGAGGTGGTACGCGGGCCGGCCGCCGGGACCGTCCTCGCCCGCCTCGTCCACGCGCTCGCGGAGCCGGCGCATGTCGTCGGCGCTCTCCGGGCGGCTCGGGACCGCCTCGGGCGACGCGAGGCTCCCGAGACACCCCGCGAACAGTCGGTCCCGAGTCGCGTCGAGGTGCGGGTCGTGTTCGGCGTGCCCGTCCGTCGGCGGCTCGGCGAACAGCACGGGCGCGCCGACCCCGAGGACGGCGCCGTCGCCGGCGGGCCACGAGACGACCGTCACCTCCTCCGGGACCGCCGTGTCGCCGCGGACCGTCGAGGCGAGGGGCTCGCCCGCTCGGGGGAGCACGCGCTCGTAGCGGACGCCGGGGACCGTCCCGCGTCGCCGGAGGGGATGGCGAAGGCCGTCGAGCGCGTCGAGCGCTGGGTGGTCGGCGTGCAGCGAGCGCCAGAGCACTCCCGTCGGCTCCCCGAGGGCGTCGTCGCCGACGCGGTCCGGCGGGACCGACTCGACCGAGAGCGCGTCGACCGCCGCGAACGCGTAGAGGCTGAGACAGAGGCCGCCGCCGGCCGCGAGGAAGGCCTCGACCGCGGGCGCCGCGTCGGCGAGGGGGTTCGCGCCGCCGATCGGGCGGTCGCGGTGCCACCAGAGGACGTCGAACCGCCCGGCGCCGTCCCCGACGCCGGCGCCCGGATACGACTCCCCGAGCGACCGCGAGCCGTCCGCGTCGCCCGGTTCCGGCGACGCCGGCGGGACGAGCGCCCGGCCCGCGGCGAGGGCGTCGAACGACACGACCTCGACGGCCGCCCCGTCGCGGGCGCCGATCCACGCCTCGGCGGCGCGCTGTTCGGCCGTGGGGTCGCCGTCGACTAACAGCCCGACGCGAATCGACGTATCGGTCATACCCGCGCTCACTCGCTACCGAAGCAAAACCGTATCGTCCCGGCTGCGGCGCGCTCGTCTCGCGGCGGTCGCGAACCCGGCGGGGCGACCCGGAAAGTCGTCCGAGGGAACGTTGCCGTCTGCGGTTACATTCGCTTTCGGTCCGCCGGCAGGGTTTTTACCGTGCGAACGGAAGGAGTTCCCATGAGTACCGAAACGGCCGACACTGGGAGCGACCCGGCGATCGAGGTGACCCCGGACGCCGCGTCGGAGGCGCTCTCGCTTTTGGAGGGCGAGGGCCTCGACACGGCGGAGGCGGGGCTCCGGCTGTTCGTCCAGCAGGGCGGCTGCGCGGGCCTCTCGTACGGGATGCGGTTCGACACGGAGCCGGAAGAAGACGACCTGGTCGTCGAGCACCACGGGCTGCGGGTGTTCGTCGACCCGGCGAGCCGGAACTACATCGGCGGGAGCAAACTCGACTACGAACACGGCCTGCAGGCGGCCGGCTTCGAGGTCGAGAACCCGAACGTCGTCTCCGAGTGCGGCTGCGGCGAGTCGTTCCGGACGTAGTTCGGCCCGTCGCCGACTCACGCTTTTAAACGGATCCGCGCGGTAGTACCGGCCATGAGTCTCGACGCTTCGACGACGGGCGACGGCGAGCGGGTGTACACCGACCACACGAAGGTCGAACGGGGCGCAGAGGGGCCCTTTTACGTCGTGTTCGCCGACGCGGACGGGTCGGCTCGGTGGGGGTTCCGGTGTGGCAACTGCGACTCGTTCGACACCGCGATGGACACGATGGGGCGGATCCAGTGTACGGAGTGCGGGAACCTCCGGAAGCCGGACGAGTGGGACGCCGCCCACGAGTGACGGCCGGGCGAACCGGGCCACGGCGTCGGGTGAGCGCTCCCGAACAACGCCGGTTCGGAGCGTGTGCCCGCGGTATCGCGCCGAATCGAAATCGTGAGAAACTTTATCACGGAAGCCGGCCAACGATGAGGTAGATGGCCACTGCGAGCATTCCACCGACGACGGAGGCCAGAGACGTCTTTCGCGAACTCGGGTACACCGTCTCCGAGGGCGGACAGGAGTTCATCGCGGAACGAAAATGGCGGCGCGTGCTCGTGACCGTGTTGTGTATGGAGACCGACGACCTCGAACCGTATCTGACCGGGACCGAGGACACGCCTCGCCTCCGGTGTTTCGTGACGTGGCGCGATCGCGCGGGCGACCTCAGGGATCGGCTCGTCTCGACGAAACCCCCGTACGACTGGGCGGTGATCGGCATCGAGGCCGACGGCGAGGACTTCGCCGTCATGGAAGGCGCACCGGGAAGCCCCTGAGCGCGCCTCGCGTCGCGTGACCGCCGCCTTTTATATCAGCGTGTGTCCAACTAGCGTGTGACATGGTGTTCAAGAAGATCACGCTGATCGGGACCAGCGAGGAGAGTTTCGACGCCGCCGCGGACGAGGCGATCGACCGCGCCGAGGACACGCTGGAGAACGTCTACTGGGCCGAGGTACAGGAGTTCGGCGTCGAGTTGGACAGCGCGGCCGACCGGGAGTATCAGGCGGAAGTCGAGGTCGCGTTCGAACTCGAAGGCTGAGAGCGACACCGGGGGCACCGACGCGGCCCGCCCGGTTTTACGGCGGTAATTCTCGGACGGTGCCACGCGGCGTCGCCCGCTGAGCGACGCGCTGTATCCCCGGATGCAGGACTCTGTCGCCCGTATTACGACGGATAAACGGATTCAAACCCTCCAGAGATTTACTACAATCACGCCGAGCGATAATTTGGACCCCCCACTTATGCGCGGAACGGCGTTGTGATCTGTATGGGTACACGAACTGTGCTTTGCGTTGATAAAGAGGCGGGTGTCGAGGAGATGGCGGAGGCGATACGGAGCGAAGACGGCCTCGAACCGACCACGGCGACGACCGTCGCCGAGGCCGGCGATCGGATCGAGTCGGAGGCGGTCGACTGCGTGGTTACCGAGTACGACCTCACGGACGGCACGGGTCTCGACGTCGTCGGGCACCTGCGAGACGCCGACCCCCACACGCCGGTCGTTCTGTTCACCGGCGTCTCGCCGAGCGAGATAGACACCGCCTCCTTCGAGGAGATGATAGTCGAGTACCTCAACAGGGACCTCCCGGACGCTCCCGATCGGCTCGGCTTCATCGTCGACGACGTGATCTCCCACAGCGCACAGGTCGGCTTCCTCGTCCCCGACTCCGAGGGCTCGCGGCTCGAAGCGTTAGCGGAGTACGACGTCGACGAACTCCCCATCGAGGAGAGTTTCTCCCGGCTCACCGACCTCATCGCCGACCGCTTCGACGTGGCGGTGTCGTTCATCGGCCTCATCGAGAAGGACGTCGAGAACGTGCTCGCGTGTACCGGCTCGGACTGGGACAGCATCACCCGCGAGGACACGATCTGCACCCACAGTATGCTCCAAGAGGACGTGATGGTCGTCGAGGACATCAACGAGGACAAGCGGTTCGCCAACAACGACGCCCTACAGAACCTCGGTATCGTCTCGTACGCCGGCGCGAACATGACGAACAAAGACGGCGAGGTCATCGGGCAGGTGTGCGTGATCGACCACGAGCGCCGGGACTACTCGGCGGCGGAGCGCGAGAGCCTCCAGCAGTACGCCGCGACGGCGATGGAGATTCTCGAACTCAGACAGAGCCTTCGGAACGCCCGCGGCGTGGAGGTGGAGGCGTGAGTCTCGCCGGTCGGCAGACGTTCGCCGTCGACTCGCTGGCGATAGACGACATCCCCGGTAACACGAGCATCCTGCTCACGTCGGACGACTCCGACGCCCTCGAAGCCGTGTTCTACCGGCTCGTCGCCGCGCCGGAAGACGAGCAGTCGGTGGTGTTGGCGACCGAGTCCAGCGGCCGGTCCACCAAGCGCTCGCTGAAGAACGCGATCCGCGGCGCCGACGACCGGAGCACGATGCTCACCTGCGAGGGGCCGGACCGCGGCGAGGGCGTACAGTCGGTCGCGGAGCTCGGCGACCTCACCCGACTCGGCATGGATTTCTCGGAGCTCTTCGCGGAGGCCCAGCAGACGGAGGCGCCGCTTCGGGCGGGCATCCTGCTGTGTTCGACGATCATGGGCGAAGTCGACGACACCCGCTCGGTGTACCGGTTCCTCAACTCGAACTTCCTGAGCCAACTGCGCCGCAGCAAGGCCCTCGGCGTCTGCGCCATCGACATGAGCGCCGACATCGGGGCGGACATCGACAGCACGGTCGTGGGGCTCGAAACCTCGTTCAGCGCGCGCATCGACGTCGAGTCGACCGGGCGGAAGCAGGCGACGCTCGACGTGTCGGGGCTCGGGGACAACGACGGCACCATCGAGGTGTCGTGGTAGCCGACACCGCGACCCGATAGAACCGCCGCAACCGGCGAGGCGCCCACCTATTTATCCGACCGCGACCACCACTCGCGTATGACTGCGTCACGCGCTCCCGCGGAGCCCGACGTTCGCGCGTTCGAGGCGACGGTCGAATCGGTCGACGACCGCTCGGTCGTCCTCGACGAGACGTACTTCTACGCCGAGTCGGGCGGTCAGCCGGCGGACCGAGGGACGATAGACGGCACCCTCGTGGCGGACGTGTTCGAGCGGGACGGGCGAGTCGTCCACGTCCTCGACGACGAGTCCGGGGGCGTCCCCGCGGTCGGCGAGACCGTCTCGGCGATGGTCGACGACGCGTTCCGGCGCTACTGCACCCGCGCGCACACCGCCTCGCACGTGCTGTACGGCGCGGCGCGCCGGACCTGCGAGGACCTCGGCTACGCCGGCTTCGACATCTCCGAGACGAAGGTCCGCGTCGACCTGACGACCGCGGAGCCGCTCGACGACGCCGACCTCGTCGAACTCGAACGGCTCGCCAACCGCGCCGTCTGGGACTCGCTGCCCGTGTCGTGGGAGACGATGCCGGAGGCGGAGGCCCGCGCGCTCGACGGGATCGCCTTTAATACGAAGACCGAGGAGGGGGCGATGAGCGGGAGCGAGGCGGTCCGCGTCGTGACGATCGACGGGGCACGCGTGGCGGACGGAGCAGCCGGCGGTCCCGGCGGGGCGGACGCGCCGCCGTGGGACGTGGCCGCCTGCGGCGGGACGCACGTGCGGAACACCAGCGAGATCGGCCCGATATCGGTCCTCGACCGGTCGAACCCCGGCGAAGGCGTGACCCGCGTGGAGTTCGCTGTCGGCCCGACCGCGATCGATCACGAGGCGGCGGTCCACGACGCGGCGCTCGCCGCGGCGACGGCCCTCGACGCCCGGATCGGGGACCTCCCGGACGCCGTCGACCGGCTCCGGGAACGGGCCGACGACCTCGAAGCCGACCTCCAGACCGTCACGACCGACTTGCTCGCCGCGCGCCTGCGGGAGTTCGCGGTCGTCGACGCGGACGGTGCGACGTGGGGCGTCGGCACGGTCGACGACGCGTCGCCGAACGACCTGCGCGAGCCGGCACAGCGCGTCCTCGCCGCGGCGGACGCGCCGGACGCGATCGCGGCCGTCGGGACCGGCGACGCGCCCTTCGTGGTCGCCGCGGTCGCGGACGACGCGGCCGGTGCGGGCGACGGGCCGGACGCCGGCGCGGTCGTCGAGGCGGTCACCGACGAGTTCGGCGGCGGCGGTGGCGGCGGTCCGACGTTCGCGCAGGGGGGCGGGCTCGACGCCGACCCGGAAGCCGTCGCGGCATGGCTTCGCGAGCGATGACGGGAAAACTCGGCCCCGACGCGCTCGCGGAGGTGCTCGCGGCGACGGGGGCCGACGACGCCGCGGTCGAGGTGGGGGCGGCCTACGGCGAGGACGCGGCCGCGATCGATCTGTCCGGCGCAAGCGAGACGCTCGTCGTCGCCGCCGACCCGCTGTCGCTCGCGGCCGACGCGGTCGGCGAGCTGGCGGTCCACGTCGCCTGCAACGACGTGGCCGCGAGCGGGGCGGACCCGCGATGGCTCACGCACACGCTCTTTTTGCCCGACGCCGACGCTGCGCGTCGCCGGACCGTCACCGAGCAGGTGGACGCGACCGCCCGCGGCCTCGGGGTCGCGGTCGTCGGCGGACACACCGAGGTGTTGCCGTCGCTCGACAGGCCGCTCTGTTCGATGACCGCGCTCGGGACGACGGACCGCTTCGTGTCGAGCGGCGGGGCCGAGCCGGGCGACCGACTCCTGCTCACGAAGGGGGCCGGGGTCGAGGCGACCGCGATCCTCGCGAGCGACTTCCGCGAGGCGTGCGCCGAGGCGGGCGTCGCGGCCGAGACGCTCGACGCGGCCGCCGCGTTTCTCGACGACGTGAGCGTCGTTCCCGACGCGGCCGCCGTGCGCGACGCCGCGACCGCCATGCACGACCCGACCGAGGGGGGGCTCCTCACGGCCCTCGTCGAGACCGCGAGCGCGAGCGGGACCGAGTTGGCGGTCGAGCGCGAGCGCGTTCCGGTTCGACCCGAAACGCGGGCCTGTTGTGACGCGCTCGACGTCGACCCGCTGGCGACGTTCGGATCCGGTGCGCTGCTCGCGGCGGTACCCCCGAAGCGCGTCGACGACGCGCTCGATTCCCTGGCGGACGCCGGCATCGACGCGGCCGTGATCGGCGACGTTCGGGCGGCCGACGAGCGCGACGCCGGGAGCGTCCGCCTCGACGGCGACCGGATCGACGAGGCGCCGCGAGACGAGCTGTACCCGCTGTGGGAGTAGCGTTCGGGCGCGGGATCGCCGCCCCCACCCCGATCGCGCAACTTTTTCCCTGTGCCGGTGAACGCTGTGGCATGACTGGCACGCGCGTCGGCTCGGCGCTCACCGACGAACAGACGGCGATACGCGACCTCGTTCGCGAGTTCGCGGCCGAGGAGGTCCGACCCGGCGCCGGCGAGGCCGACGAGGCCGAGTCGTTCCCGGAGGAAGTGTGGGACGGGCTCGCCGAACTCGGCGTGACCGGCCTCACGGTCCCCGAATCGTACGGCGGCTTCGGCGCCGACGAGACGACGTACGCGGTCGTCAACGAGGAACTCGCGTACGGTCATCTGGCGGTCGCGACCGCGCTCTCCGTCCACTGTCTCGCGGCGTCCTGTATCGCCGAGTTCGGGAGCGAGGCCCAGCGAGAGCGCTGGCTCCCGCCGATGGCGGACGAGGGGCGACCGGTCGGGATGTTCTGTCTCTCCGAACCGCACGCCGGGTCGAACCCGGCGGCGATGTCGACGACCGCCGAGTACGACTCGGAGACGGACGAGTACGTCCTCAACGGCGAAAAGCAGTGGATAACGAACGGGCAGCGCGGCGGGGTCGCGGTCGTGTTCGCGAAGACCGACGGCGACGACGACGCGTCGATCACCCAGTTCCTCGTCCCGGCCGACACGGAGGGGTTCGAGGTGGGGAGAAAAGAGGAGAAGCTCGGACTCCGGGCCTCGGACACGACCGCGATCAGTTTCGACGACTGCCGAATCCCGGCCGAGAACCGGCTCACCGAGGAGGGGTCCGGACTCTCGGCGGCCTTCCAGACGCTCACCGGCGGCCGCATCGGCATCGCGGCGCAGGCGGTCGGGCTGGCGCAGGCCGCCTTCGACGAGGCGAAGGCGTACGCCGCGGACCGCGAGCAGTTCGGCGGCCCGATAGACGACATCCAGTCGATCCGGCACAAGTTCGCGGAGATGGCGACCGACATCTCGGCGGCCCGCCTGCTGGTCCGCGAGGCCTGCCGGCAGGCCGAGGCGGGCGAGGACAACCGCGTCGCGGCCTCGAAGGCGAAGTACCGGGCCAGCGAGACCGCGATGTCGGTGACCAACGAGGCGGTCCAGATCCACGGCGGGTACGGCTACACGACCGAGTTCGACGTCGAGCGCTTCTACCGCGACGCGAAGATCACGGAGATATACGAGGGGACGACGGAGATCCAGAAGACGATCATCGCTCGGGGGGTGTTAGGCGAGTGACGGACAACGACCGGGCGACCGACGACCGAGCGACCGAGACGGGCGGCGACGCCCCGAAGCGCGCCGCCGGCGGTGTGCCGAGCGTGGACCCGCCGATCGATCTGGGCGCGTACGACGCCGTCGTCTACGACCTCGACGGAACCCTCGTCGAGCTCGCGGTCGACTGGGCGGCCACGGCGGAGTCGGTCCTCGACGTGTACGCCGAGCACGCGATCATCCCTCCGACCGACGGGTTGTGGGGGTTACTCGGGGCCGCCGACGAGTACGGAGTCAGCGATCCGGTCGAAGCCGCCATCGCCGACCGCGAGCGGGCCGGCGCGCGCGAGTCGGTCCTGCTCCCGCTCGGGAGACGCCTGCTCGATGACCTCGGCAACGACTCCGCGAGCCCCCCTGCGGGCGTCTGCTCGCTCAACTGCGAGGAGGCGTGTCGGGTTGCGATCGAGACGCACGGATTCGGCGACGCGCTCGACGCCGACGCCATCGTCGGGCGGGACACGGTCGAGACGTACAAGCCGGACCCGGAGTCGGTACTCGCCGCGGTCGAGCGACTCGGGAGCGACCCTGAGCGCGCGCTGTTCGTCGGCGACTCGCGGCGCGACGCCGTGGCCTCCGAGCGCGCGGGCGTCCCCTTCGCGTGGGCGACGGACCTGACCGAGCGCTGAGGGGGGATTACTGCTCTTCTGTCGGAGGGGATTTGTCGGTAGAACTCGTCGGTTCGGCCTCGCCGGCGGCGGTTGGGGCGCTATCGACGTTACCGTCGGGGGGAGCGGCGTCCTCGCCGTCGCGGTCGGGGCTGGGGGCGTCTCCGGCCGTGGAACTACCGTCGCCCGCGTCGGTCCGGCGCGCGTAGAGCGCGACGGCGACGGCGGTGAGAAACCAGATCGGCGCGCCGACCCTGACCGCGAAGGCCGCGCGGGCCGACCACGACTCGAGGGTGACGAACGCGGAGAGGACGGCGACGACCGGCGCCCCCACGAGGATGGTGAGGACGAACGTCGTCTGCATCACCCAGCCGTAGTCGATTCCCTCGTACTCGGCCCGCTCGACGGGTTGCACGACGAGCGGTTCGTGGCGAACGTGCAAATCGGTGACGGTCCGCGACCGGGCGGGTGGTGCGCCGGTCAGATTTTTTGATCCCGCCAATTTTACCCGGTCGCCCGGCTGTAGTCGAGATATGACCACGACGCGGGGACTGCGGGAGGGCGACGATCCGATCACGATGTTGACCGCCTACGACGCCCCGACGGCGGCGGTGATCGACGAGGCCGGTATCGACGTGGTGCTCGTCGGCGACAGCATGGGAAACACCGCGCTCGGCTACGACTCGACGCTGCCCGTAACCTTCGAGGAGGTCGCCAGCCGGACCGCCGCGGTCGCTCGCGCGACCGAGGACGCGCTGGTCGTCGCCGACATGCCCTTCCTCTCGTTCGGCGTCGACGAGGCCGAGTCGGTGCGCAACGCCGGACGCCTCTTGAAAGAAGCCGATGCCGACGCGGTGAAAATCGAGAGCGGGCCACACACCGTCGAGATGACCGAGCGGATGACCGCGATCGGGATCCCGGTGATGGCGCACCTCGGCTTGACCCCCCAACACGTCAACCGCGTCGGCGGGTACACCCGACAGGGGACGGACCAGGCGGCCGCAGAGGAGATAATCGACCTCGCGGGCGCTCACGCCGAAGCGGGCGCGTTCGCGCTCGTGTTGGAACACGTTCCCGCGAACCTCGCCGGGGCGGTGACGGAGGCGCTCGACATCCCCACGATCGGTATCGGTGCGGGGCCGGACTGCGACGGCCAGGTCCTCGTGATCAACGACGCGGTCGGACTGGGCGAGTGGTCGCCGCCCTTCTCCCGGCAGTTCGGTGACGTGCGCGGCGAGATGCGCGACGCGGTCGAAGCGTACCGCGACGCGGTGACGAGCGGCGAGTTCCCGGCCGAGGAGCACTCACACGTCGAGTCGGACCTCGAAGACCTGTACTGAGCCGATCGGAGTCCCGCGCTCGCGGGGATTTATATACCGTGTCGCTGTCGCGGAGCGAAACCGCCCGCTCGGTCGGCGATAACTGAACCGGGTCCCGCGTCGAAATCGCCGCACCCGGCGTGGGGTATATACGCGCCAACGGCCTACGTGAACTCGTGACAACCCGGACCATCCGCGCCCGCGACCGGCCGGTGTTCGGCGTCGACGTCCACAGCGGCGACGTTCGCGGCGACGACCCCTCCTACGCCCTCGTGGTCTTAGACCCCGTCGACGAGGACGACCCAGACGCGCCCGACGCCGACGGCCCGATGGCGCGGATCACCCGCGACGTGGTGTCGTTCCGGAAGCTCTGTCGGCTGATCGACGACCGCGAGCCGCTGTACGTCGCCACCGACAACGCCTACGAGCTGGCGGCGGACAAGGGGGAGCTCGTCGGCTTCCTCCGGTCGCTACCCGACGGCACGCGGCTGGTGCAGGTGACCGGCGCCGAGCGCCCGGAACCCCTCTCGCGGGTCGCCTCCAGACACGGCATCCCGTACGGGAAAGAGCCGATGAAGGAGGCGGAGGCGTCCGCCCGGCTCGCGGCCGCCAACGTCGGCCACGAGGTGACCGCGTTCACCGACGAGACGCGGGTGAAGGTGTCCCGCGGGCGGTCGACCGGGAAGGGCGGATGGAGCCAGGACCGCTACACCCGCCGGATCCACGGCAACGTCCGGAAGCGGACCCGGCAGGTCCAGTCGAAGCTGAAGGAGGCGAACCTCTCGTTCGAGCGCGACGTGACCGAAAAGTACGGCGGCTACGCGAACGCGACGTTCACCGTCGAGGCCCGTCCCGAGGACATCCCCGTGTCGAACTCGCGGGCCGGCGACGTCCGCGTCGAGGTCGAGCGCGAGCGCCGAGACGGCATCGAGTACGAGCCCCTCGTCAAGCGGCGCGACCGGGTGATAGTCGGGATCGATCCGGGGACGACCACCGCGGCCGCAGTCGTCGGCCTCGACGGGACCGTCCACGCGCTCTACTCCTCGCGAACGTCCGACACCGCCGACGTGACGGCGTGGATCGTCGAGCAGGGCCGCCCGATCATCGTCGCCGCCGACGTGGAGCCGATGCCGGAGACCGTCGAGAAGTTCCGGCGCTCGTTCGACGCGGCCGGGTGGAAGCCGACGACCGACCTCCCTGTCGACGAAAAACTCCACCGAACCCGCGAGGCGAACTACGACAACGACCACGAGCGCGACGCGCTGGCGGCCGCGCTGTACGCCTACGACGACCACGAAGACCAGTTCGAACGGATCGCGGCGAAGACCCCGCCCCGGCTCGACCGCGAGGCGGTGATCGCCGGCGTCGTCGCCGGCGGGTCGTCCGTCGAGGCCGTGATCGAGTCGCTGAACGAGGACGACGGCGACGGGGGCGACGGCGGCGGGAGCGACGACGAGACGGACCCCACGGAGCCCGAGCGGACCGAAGAGGAGGAGACGATTCGGCGGCTCCGCGAGCGCGTCGACCGGCTGGAGTCGCACGCGGAGTCGCTAGAAGACGACCTCGACGAGCGCGACGAACGGATCGCGGAACTGGAAGGCGAGTTAGAGGAGGCGAAACGCGAAGAGCGGATCGAGGCGCGAACTCGGCGCGCCGTCTCGCGGCTCGAACGCGAGACCGACCGACTCGAACGCGAACGCGACGAGGCGAGAGAGACCGTCGAGACGCTGGAAACGAAGGTGGAGACGCTCAAGGAGCTGTGGCGGCTCGACCACTCGAACTTCGACGACGTGGCCGACGACCGGGGGCTCGTGAGCGTGAAAGTCGTCGAGCAGTTCACGCTCGACGCCATCGAAACCGCAGACGAGGAGTACGGGCTCGTCGCCGGCGACGTGGTCTACCTGCGCGACGCCTCCGGCGCCGGGCGGCGGACCGCGGAGCGACTGGCCGAGACGGAGCCGCGCGCCGTGATCCGCGACGGAAACCTCTCCGAGGTGGCCGACCAGGTCCTCTTCGACCACGACGTGCCGGTGCTCCCGGCCGACGCGGTCCCCGTGCGCGAGGTCGACGAACTGGCGGTCGCGAGCGAGGAGGCCGTCGTGGCCGCCCTCGACGACTGGGAGCGCCGCGCCGAGCGCCGCCGGAAGGCCGAGAAACAGGAGCACCTCGACCGGATCATCTCGGAGCACCGGGCGGGGCGAACGCTCCCGGAGACCGAGGAGTAAGACTGGTGGCGGCGTATCGGGGCGACCACCCCCGCCCCCGGCCGTGCGCACGCTTCCAGAAGTCATATGTCCGACAACCGCGCAGTCGTGCCTATGGACGCTTACGAGCGGATCACCCGGAACGCGGCCGAGGTGGTCACCGAGGAGGAGATCGAGGCGCTGGCCGACGACCCGGACGGAAAGCGGGCGTACGTCGGCTACGAGCCCTCGGGGGTTCTCCACATCGGACACATGCTCACCGCGAACAAGCTCATCGACCTCCAGGCAGCCGGCTTCGAGGTGACGGTCCTCTTGGCCGACGTACACGCCTACCTCAACGACAAGGGGTCCTTCGAGGAGATCCGCCACACCGCAGAGCGGATGCGCGACCAGTTCATCGCGTACGGGCTCGACGAGTCGAACACGCAGTTCGTCTTGGGCTCTGACTTCCAACTCGACGACGACTACACGCTGGATCTCCACTCGTTAGAGCTCGAAACGACGCTCGCGAGAGCCGAGCGCGCGATGGCGGAGATCACCTCGGGCGACTCGGTGAAGGTGTCGCAGGCGGTGTACCCGTTAATGCAGGCGCTCGACATCCCGTACCTCGGGGTCGACTTGGCGGTCGGCGGGATGGAACAGCGGAAGGTCCACATGCTCGCGCGCGACGTGCTGCCGAGCATCGACCGCGAGCCGCCGACGAGCCTCCACACCCCGCTCATCGCGGACTTGGGGACGGGGCGCGGGAAGATGTCCTCCAGCGAGGGCGTCACCATCTCGATGGAGGACTCCCGCGCAGACATCGAATCGAAGGTGAACGACGCGTACTGTCCGCCGACGGCCGACCCCGAACCGGCCGACGACGGCGGCGAGAGAGAGAACCCCGTCCTGCAGGTGTTCGAGTACCACGTGTTCCCGCGGTTCGAGACCGTGGTCGTCGAGCGCCCCGAGGAGTACGGCGGCGACTTGGCGTACGACGCGTACGACGAGTTAGAGGATGACCTCGAGTCCGGAGAGCTCCATCCCGCCGACGCGAAGGGGGCGCTCGCCGAGTACCTCGACCGGCTCATCGCGCCGGGTCGCGAACAGCTGGCCGAGTAGGTAGCCGCTTTATACGTCGTTCAGCCGCTGATTTTGCTGTCTGCTGTGTGTCCCCCGTACTCACAGGTCCCGTCCAGACAGCCGCGGCCGGCGGCCGTCTCGAAGACGGGGAGCCCGCAGTCGCACTCGTCGACGACGACGCCGGACGGAATCGAGAAGGTCGTCTCACACGCCGGACGATTCTCGCAGGCGAGATAGACGCGGCCGGGGGCAGACTGGACGGTGAGCGCACCCTCACAGTCCGGGCAGTCCCAGACGCGGGAGAACCGGTCGCTGACCGCGGTCGCCATGGGGTCGCAGGCGGGGTCGAGACAGAGGTGGAACGGCTCGCCGCGCTCGATTCGAATCTTCGGGAGCCCGCAGTCGTCGCAGGTGCCGTCGGTGACGCTCGCGCCGGCCGGGAGCCCCCACCGCTGCTCGCAGTCGAGACAGACCACGTCGCCGCGCGAGCGGATCAAAACTCCGCCGTCGTCAGGGCACGTCCCGACCGGCAGACCGGCCTCCGTGACCGGGAGCGCGCGGTCCGCGGTGGCCGTCTCGGCGACGACCCGGAGTCGCCGAGAGCCGTCGCGGGCGGTCACGGAGAACCCGTCCCCGTCGCCTTCGACGACGACGCTCTCGGGACGCGTGAGCCACGCGACCGGCTGATAGCCGTCGGCGTCGTGGACGAGCGTGGTGTCGTCGGGTTTTATCAGGACGACGACGCGCCCCCGGTGCGTCCGGGAGCGGTCGCCGCGTTCGGTCACTCGACAGTCGCCGGCGAACACACGGAGTCGTTCGGGCATACGGCCGGATGGCCCCAGTATGGGTGTTAAGCGGTCGGAGCGGGGTTTAAGACGGATACGGCGCGGCGCTCCGTCACGACCGCTCGTCGGCGCCGACGGTTCGCGAGAACAGGTTCGGAGGACTGCGGCCTACACCACCCGGACCGTCCGCGTCGCCCGGACCGGCATCAGCGGGAGGTCCGGGAAGGTGACCTCGACGACGAACTCGAGTTCGTCGGCGTCGGGCGGCCCGAACACGCCGACGGGGAGCGTCGTCTCGCCGTCGAGGTACGTCGTCGTCGACGACATCTCCACGTCGTTGACGGTGACGCGGATCCCCGCGCGGGCGCTTCCGGAGACCGCGGCCACGGCGACCTCGCACATCTCGTTTTCGCCGACGGCGATGGTGTCGGGGAACTCGCCCCAGTCGACGTCGACGCGCGGGCAGTCCCGAGCCGCGTCGACGATCCGGTCGGCGACGGAGCCGCTCATGCCGGCGGTTTCGAGTTCGCCGGCGCCGGCGTCGACGACATCGCCGGGCGAGGTGAGCCCGGCGTCCGCGAGGCGTTCGGCGCGCCCGGAGCCGACGCCGTCGATCGCGGTGAGCGCGACCGCTTCCCGAGAGACGCCGTGTTCGACGCGGGCCTCGACGCGACACGCGAGGTTCGCGGCGCGGGGACCGGCGAACCGGTCGAGGAACTCCGCGAGCGCAGCGAGCAGGCGGAGCGCGTTCTGTCGGATCACCCACGCGTCCGAGCGCAGGTCCGAGGGGATCGAGTCGGCCATCCCGGCGCGGAGGATGGCGAACACCTTGCGGTGGCCGTCCGCCAAGTCGGTGTCGCGATCGTCGAGGATCCGGTCGATCGCGTCCGACTCGGCCGCGCGCGCGGAGACGGAGTCGAACTCGCCGGCGGCCGCGACGGTCGCCAACACCGAGTCGACGGTCAGCGTCTCCCGGTCCGCGAGCCGTTTAAACCGGCGGGCGGTGTCGAGTCGCAGGTAGTACTTCGAGGCGAGCCGTCCCAGCGCGGTCGGCTCGATCGCGAGGTCGTCGTCGGCCGCGACGAACCCGTCGTCGACGAGCGATTCGAGGGTGTCGCGAACGCGGTCGCGGAGGGTGGCGAAGTCGTATTTCTCGGGTTTCGACTCGGCGCGGACGTAGTAGAAGGTGGTCTCTAACCACTCCATCACGTCTTCGAGCCCGCGGATGGTTCCCATCGCGATCTCCGCGTTCAGGTGTGACTCCAGTTCCGCGGCGAGCCGCGACTCGATCGGCTTCCCCTCTTTTAAAAGCGACCGATACGTGTCGGCGTCGGCGCGGTCACAGACCACCCATCCGTATCCCACGTCGTCGTAGCCGGGGCGGCCGGCGCGCCCGAGCATCTGGAGCACGTCGAGCGGCGAGATGTCGGTCTCGCCCTCCAGCGGATCGTGATACTTCGTGTCGCGGATGACCACACAGCGGGCGGGGAGGTTCACCCCCCACGCGAGCGTCGACGTCGAGAAGAGGAACTTGATCTTCCCCTGTTTAAACCACTCCTCCACGCGGTCGCGGTCCGACTTCCCTAACCCGGCGTGGTGGAAGCCGACGCCGTCGGTGACGGACTGCCGGAGGGTGTCGTTGGTGAGTTCCTTCGCCTCGTTGTGGAAGTCGTAGTCGCCCCGCGAATCGATCGGAATGTCGCGGTCCGTGATCTCGTCACGGGCCTTCTTCGCGGCCTGTACCGTGTCCTGTCGCGAGGAGACGAACACGAGCGCCTGCCCGTCCTCGCGGACGTGCGGCTCGGCCAGATCCAGCGCGCGGTAGAGGCGTCGGTACTTGTCGGCGAAGGCGTTCGAGCCGTGCGAGTACGTCTTCACGCCCGTTTCGAGGTCGACCGGGCGGTAGTCGTCGCCGAACTCGTAGGTCGTCTCCGCGGGGGCGTCGAGCCACTCCGCGACGTCGCCGACGTTCGGCATCGTCGCGGACAGCGCGACGACGCGGGGGTCCTGAAGCCGGCGCAGTCGGGAGACGGTGACTTCGAGGACGGCGCCGCGCTTCTCGCTGTCGAGTAAGTGGACCTCGTCGATGACGACGCAGTCCACGTCGGTGATAAACGAGTACCGGCCGGAGTCGTGTTTGCGCGTCGCGCTGTCGGCCTTCTCCGGCGTCGTCACGAGCACGTCCGCGCGCTCGGCGCGGCGGGGATTTAACTCGCGCTCGCCGGAGACGACGTAGACCGAGTAGCCGAGGTCCTCGAATCGCTCCCACTCGCTTTCCTTCTCGTTGGTGAGCGCGCGGAGGGGCGCGACGAAGAGGGCCGTGCCGCCCTCCGAGAGCGTCTTGCAGATCGCCAGTTCGGCGAGCGCGGTCTTCCCCGAGGCCGTCGGCGCCGAGGCGACCACGTTGTGATCGGTCTCTAAGATCCCCGGAAGCGCCTCGCGTTGCATCCGATTGAACTCCTCGAACCCGAAGGCGTCGGCGAACGCCGGCACCGCGTCAGCGACCTTCACGCCGGACCACGCCCGCGGGGGAGTCGACGGCGACCGAGAGTCGTTCGCATCACGTCGAGACGGGGGCTCCCAGAGCAAAGGCGTTTCTCATGTGGTCGCCCGCGACCGCGAGAGCCGAGAGCGTCGCCACCGAACCCGGACGTTTACGTCACCGCGGATCGACCGCCCCGTATGCTCCCGTCGTCACCGGTCGTCGTCGGTGCTGCCGCCGTGATCGCCCTGCTCGTCGTCGCGTTGGTGATACGTCGGCTGCGCGGCCCGTCCGCCGAGGCGCGAGAATCGAAACGCGCACACGAGGCGGCCCAAAAGCGCGACCCGCCCGTCGATATCGGTGAGACCTACGAGTTCGGCGTCACCGAACTCACGGACCACCACTCGGGCGAGGAGGTCGCCGTCGGGAAAGTCGAGGGGTTCGTCCTCTTCACCGAGGACGTGCCGGGCGGCCTCGAACCGGGCGACGTGATCCGCGCGAAGGTGCTCTCGTTCAACGAGGGGCGCACCTCCGCCGACGCGACGTTCGTGGGACGCGCGTGACAGCGCCGGATCGGACGTGAGCGCTCGGGCCGGTCCTCCGTCGGACGTGAGCGCCCGGGCCGGTCCACCTTCGCTCCGAGCATGAAGTTCATACGTGGTGGCGTCGAAGTGGTTTCGTAATGGCTCAGGCCGGGAATCAGGACCTCACGGAGCGGTTCATTCAGTTCTACCGCAACTACTATCGCGAGGCGATCGGCACCCTCGCACAGCGATACCCGAACGAGCAGCGCTCGCTGTACATCGACTACGACGATCTGTTCCAGTTCGACCGCGACCTCGCAGAGGACTTTCGGACGAAGCCGGACCAGATGCGCGAGTACGCCGAGGAGGCGCTGCGGCTCTACGACCTCCCCGCCGACGTGAGCCTCGGACGCGCACACGTTCGGATCGAAAACCTCCCCGAGGGACTCGACATCCGCGGTATTCGGGTCCACGACGACCACATCGGGCGACTCGTCTCGATCAAGGGAATCGTTCGCAAGGCGACCGACGTGCGACCGAAGGTGACCGAAGCCGCCTTCGAGTGTCAGCGCTGCGGGACGATGACGTACATTCCCCAGAGCGACGGCGGGTTTCAGGAGCCCCACGAGTGTCAGGGGTGTGAGCGGCAGGGCCCCTTCCGCGTCAACTTCGACCAGTCCGAGTTCGTCGACTCACAGAAACTCCGCATTCAGGAGTCGCCCGAGGGGCTTCGCGGCGGCGAGACGCCTCAGAACATCGACGTGGACATCGTCGACGACATCACGGGCAAAGTGAGTCCCGGCGACCACGTCACCTGCGTCGGCGTCCTCCACATCGAGCAGGTCGAGCAGGGCAACGAGAAGTCCGCCATCTTCGACCTGTACATGGACGGCGTCTCCATCGCCATCGAGGACGAGGAGTTCGAGGACATGGACATCACCGAGGCGGACAAACGCGAAATCATCGAGCTCTCCAACCGCGACGACATCTACGAGGCGATGGTCGGCTCCATCGCGCCCGCCATCTACGGCTACGAGGAGGAGAAGCTCGCGATGATCCTCCAGCTGTTCTCCGGCGTCACCAAACACCTCCCCGACGGGTCGCGGATCCGGGGCGACCTGCATATGCTCCTGATCGGAGACCCGGGTACGGGAAAGAGTCAGATGATCAGTTATGTCGAGAATATTGCGCCAAGATCAGTTTATACCTCTGGGAAAGGGTCATCTGCTGCAGGTTTGACGGCCGCCGCTGTACGCGACGACTTCGGCGACGGCCAACAGTGGTCGCTCGAAGCCGGCGCGCTCGTGCTCGCTGACAAGGGCATCGCGGCAGTCGACGAACTCGATAAGATGGATTCGAGCGACCGCTCCGCGATGCACGAGGGGCTCGAACAGCAGAAGATCTCGGTCTCGAAGGCGGGGATAAACGCCACCCTCAAGGCGCGGTGTTCGCTCCTCGGCGCCGCGAACCCGAAGTACGGCCGGTTCGATCAGTACGAGCCGATCGGCGAGCAGATCGACTTAGAGCCCGCGCTCATCTCCCGGTTCGACCTGATCTTCACGGTGACGGACAGTCCGGACCCGGAGCACGACTCCCGGCTGGCGAAACACATCATCAAGACGAACTACGCCGGCGAGTTGAACACCCAGCGCGAAGAGTTGGCGACCTCGGAGTTCACCTCCGAGCAGGTCGCGGAGGTGACCCAGGAGGTCGCCCCGGAGATCGACGCCGAGCTGCTCAGGAAGTACATCGCCCACGCGAAACGCTCCTGTTACCCGACGATGACGGAGGAGGCGAAAGAGCTGATAGAGGAGTTCTACGTCGACTTGCGCTCGAAGGGGGCCGACGAGGACGCCCCGGTGCCAGTCACCGCCCGGAAACTCGAAGCGATGGTCCGGCTCTCGGAGGCGAGCGCGCGGGTCCGGCTCTCGGACACCGTCGAGCGCGAGGATGCCGACCGCGCGACCGACATCGTCGAGTCGTGTCTCAAAGACATCGGCGTCGACCCGGAGACGGGGCAGTTCGACGCCGACGTCGTCGAGACGGGCACCTCGAAGAGCCAGCGCGACCGCATCAAGAACATCAAGACGCTGATCGCGGACATCGAGTCGGAGTTCGAGGAGGGCGCGCCGATAGAGGAGGTGCTCGACCGCGCCGACGAGATCGGGATGGACTCGTCGAAAGCCGAACAGGAGATCGAAAAACTCCGCACGAAAGGCGAGGTGTACGAGCCCAAGCAGGGCCACCTCCGGACGACGTAGATGGACCGGATCTCAGCGATACGGAACGTCGAGGACGCGCTCCGCGCGTTCGAGGCCGGCGACGCCGACCTCGCCGACACCGAGCGACGGGTTGCGGCGGTCCTCCGGACGTACGCGACCGAGTTCGACGGCGACGACGACGTGTTCCGCGCGGTCGGCGAGGAGCCGGTCGACGGGACGGTCGTCGTCGCGCCCTCTACGCCGGCGGCCCGCGAGCGCCTCCTCGCGGTGAACGGCCTCGATCCGGAGGGTGACGACGGGCCGACCTTCGAGGTCGAGCGCGTCTGAACCGCCCCGCGGACGCGGCCACAGACGACCGACTGCGACGCCGAGGTTCGTCGGGACCGACTGAGGCGGCTTTGCTACACGCGACTGAAACGTTCCGGTCCGGAACCGGTAAGTGGCGAAACCGATCAGCCGCGTCCGTGCTGCTGGTCGTGACGTACTCGGCGGCGGCCCGGACCGCGCTCCGGAACCTGTGTCGCCGCCACGAGGGAGTCGTCGTGCGACGGTTCGGGCGGGCGGCACTTCTCGACGCCACGGTGTACGCCGCGTTCCTCGCGCTCCGACTGCGAGCGTCGCACGGCGGAGACGTACAGATAGAGCGGACCGAACCGTTCAACGAGTTCGCCACGCTCGACGAGCCGGTCCGTGAGGCGGCGAGCGCGTACGCGAACCGCGACGCGAAGTCGACGCCGTACGCCGCTTTCGCCGCCGGGACCGACCACCCGGACCCGGAGACGATGCGAGGCGAAGATCTGTGAGCGGGCAGCGCGAACGGCCCGGCGAGGGCGTCGCGAGCGAAGCGCCAGACTGCGGCGGCGTCGCCACCGAGACCGAGCCGGCAGTCCCCGACCCGGCCGCCGTGCTCGGTCGCGTTCCGACCCGCACGAGCCTCGGACGCGAACTCGCCGCGGCGGCTCGGACGCGCGGGCTGTCGTCGTCAGTGAGGGACGAACTCGTCGAGATCAGCGACGCGATCGCGGCGATCGAGGTCGAAGCAGTCGACCTCGACGCGGCCAGGCGCCGGGTCGCGGCCGCGAGCGGCGAGGAAGAGCGGTTGAAAGAGCGAGTCGCCGCGCTGCGCGGGCGGGTGCAGGCGCGCCGCGAGACCGGAGCGGAGACGGACGACGCCCTCGGGGAGCTGGAGTCGGCGGCCGCTGAGTTGTCGGTCGCACAGAGTGAGCGCGTCGCCGCCGAGCAGGCGCTTCGGCGCGCCCGCGAGCAGGCCGCCGACGCCCGCGACGCCCGCGAGCGACGCCTCGAACTCCGAGACCGACTCCGGAATCGCCGACGAGACGCCCGCCGAGAGCTCGCTCGGGGGGTCTATCCGGCGTTTCGCGAGGCGCTGGAGGCGGTTCCGGGCGGCGACCCCGAGGACGCCGGCGAGCGGCTCGGAGGGTACACCGGGCCGGCGCTCGCGGGGTCGCTGGCGGCGGTTCGACTCGCGCGGATCGAGCGGCCGGTCGTGCTCGGCACGGAGGCGGCCGCGTGGATCGCCGGTCGCGGGGGGACGGCGCCGGAGTCGGTGGTCGACGCGGCGGTACTCCGTCCGTGCCGGAGACCTGGGCGCTGACGGGGCGCGCTCGGCGGGCGGTCGGGGGAGAGCGCGTCGTCTCGTTCGACGGGGTTTATCCGGACGTGCCGCGTGATTCCGGTGTGAGTCAGTTCGATCGGACCGCCGGCACGGAGGCGGAGAGAGAGGCCGACGCGGGAGCGGAGACCGACGCGGGAGCGGAGACCGACGCGGAACCCGAAACCGACGGTGACCTGACGGCCGCTCTCAGAACGGAGTCGCAGGTGTTGCCGGCGGAGGTGTTCGCCACCCTCGGCAACGACACCCGAGTCGACATCCTTCGGGCCCTCCTCGAACTCGGCGCCGACGAGGCCCCGGTGAGTTTCACCGACCTCTTCGAGCGGGTCGACATCGGCGACAGCGCCAACTTCAACTACCACCTCCGGCAGCTCACCGGCCACTTCGTCAAGCGGAGCGACGACGGCTACGAGTTCCGGTACCCCGGCCGGAAGGTCGTCAGTGCCATCTTCACCGGGACGCTCACCGAGCGCACGCAGGTCGGGTTCTTCCCGGTCGAGGGCGCGTGTTACGACTGCGACGGCGACCTCCACGGCTGGTACGTCGACGACACCCTCACCGTGGGGTGTGCCGACTGCGGCACGATCCAGGTGAGCTACCCCTTCCCCTCCGGTGGGCTGGACGACCGCACGACCGACGAACTGCTGCAGGCGTTCCACCACTACGTCCGCCATCACTACTGTCTGGCCGCCGACGGGGTGTGTCCCGAGTGTACCGGCGCGGTCGAGACGACGCTCGTCCGCGACCCCGACGAGGAGGACCTCGACGTCGCCGTCGAACACGTCTGCGGGCGGTGTAACTACCGGCTGCGGTCGACGGTGGGCGTCACGCTGCTTGACCACGCCGAGACGCTGCTGTTCTTCTCCGAGCGCGGCGTGGACCTGAACACCGAGCCGTTCTGGGGGTTCGACTGGTGCGTGAGCGACGAGCGGACCGCGGTCGTCTCCGAGGACCCGCTTCGTGTCCGGCTCTCGCTTCCCCGCGACGGCGACGAACTCCGCGTGGTCGTCGACGAGTCGGTGGACGTGGTCGAGACGACGCTGGTGGAGTGAATGGGGAGAGGCGTCGCTCGCGCGACGAGAGCGACCGCCGGGCGGGCCGAGCGACCCGGCGGACAGTAGAATACCTCGGGAAAGTCGGTCGGCGTCGGGCCGACGCGGGCTGAGTCGCTACTCGAAGAGCTCGACGGCCTGTTCGTAGCGGGTCGCGGGCTCGTTCCAGTCGACGACTTCGAAGAAGTTGTCGACGAACTCGCCGCGGGCCGGGCCGTAGTCGTGGTAGTAGGAGTGTTCCCACACGTCCAGCGCGAGGATCGGGTGGCCGCCCCAGATCGCGCCCTGGTCGTGTTTGTCGACCACGACGTTGCGCAGTTGGTTCGAGAACGTGTCGTACACCAACAGCGCCCAGCCGCTCGCCGCGGAGGCCGCCGCTTCGAACTCGCCTTTCCACGCCTCGTAGGAGCCGAAGTCCTCCTCGATTCGGTCGGCGAGGTCGCCTTCGGGCTCGTCGCCGCCCGCCGGAGACATGTTCTGCCAGAACAGGTCGTGGAGGATGTGCCCCGACGAGTTGTGGGTCACGTTCCGGATCGCACCGCTCGACGAGGAGAAGTCGTGTTCCTCGCGGTTCGCTTCGAGCGTCTCCTCGGCCGCGTTCCAGCCGTTTACGTACCCCTGATGGTGGGTGTCGTGGTGCCATTCGAGCACCTGCTCGGAGATGTGCGGTTCCAGCGCGTCGTACTCGTACGGGAGCGGATCCAACTCGTAACTCATGTCTACACTCCACCTCACGCACGGGACAGTCAAGAGCGTTCTCTGTAGCGTTTTTCAGTAATCATTCTGGTGTATTTATAAACGCTACAGAGATGCAGAAACACTCGTAATGTCTTTTTAACCAATACGGACATACTCAAACTGTTATGTCTCGGCTACCGCCGACGCGACGCTTATCAGTGCCAGACACGGCAGATCGGTTATGACACCAGACGAGCGCGCCGCGGGCGGCGTCGAGCCGCGCTCCGGCGAGGCGGTCCGGCACGGAACGGGCGTGAACTCCGACCGAGCGTTCCCGACGAGCGCCTACCCCGACAACCTCGACCCGTTCGTGCTGTTCGAGCGGTTCTACATCGACCCGGATCGGGGGTTCCCGATGCACCCCCACAAGGGGTTCGAGATCGTCTCGTACATGATCGAGGGGGGCATGGACCACGCGGACTCGCTCGGGGTCGAGCACACGGCCCGCGAGGGCGAGGCGATGCGGATCACGACCGGAAACGGGATCCGACACTCCGAGTTCCCCGCCGACGGGAAGGCGTGCAACGGACTCCAACTCTGGGTGAACCTGCCCCGCGAGGAGAAGGAGGCGGACCCGGATTACGTCGACGCGGGCGCCGACGAACTCCCCACGGCCGACCTCGACGGGGCGACCGTCACGACCGTCGTCGGCGAAGGGTCGCCGATCGAACTGCACACGCCGATGGAGTACCTCGACGTCCGCGTCGACGACGCGTGGACGTGGTCGGTCCCCGACGGGTGGTCCGGGTTCCTCTACGGCGTCGAGGGGAGCGGCGCAGTGAGCGGCGCCGACGCCGGCGGTGACGCGAACGCGACCCGCGACTTCGGCGCGGGCGACGTACTTCCGAACGCGGACGCGCGAGACGTGACGGTCGAGAGCGACGGGGGGCAGTTCCGGTTCGTCGCCGTCTCCGGGCGGCCACACGGGGAGCCGATCCGACAGCAGGGACCGTTCGTGCTGTAGCGCCCGCCGATTCGCGCTGTAGCGCCCGCCGAGGTGCGACGGTCGGCCGCGAGCGAGGGATGATAACGCGGGCCGCCAAAGGTGAGGACGGAATGCCCCTCGATCCGGACCGCGTTCGGACCGTGACGTTCGACTCGTACAGCACGCTCGTCGACGTGGAGGCGGCCGAGGCGGCGCTCGCCGACCGCGTCGCCGACCCCGGACCGGTGTCGCGGCTCTGGCGGTCGCGGTCGCTGGCCTACACGTTCGTCGCGAACGCGGTCGACGCCTACCAGCCCTTCTACGAGATGAACCGCGACGCGCTGACGTACGCGCTGGCGGCTCACGACGTCGACCTGTCGGCCGCCGAGCGCGACGAGATCCTCGCGGTGTACCACGAACTGGAGGTGTTCGACGACGTGCGGTCGGGGATCGAGCGCCTGCGCGACGGGGGGTACGAGCCGTACGTGCTCTCGAACGGAAACCCCGAGATGCTCGACTCGATGGTCGAACACGCGGGGATCGGAGACCTCGTCGCGGACACGATAAGCGCCGACGAGGTGGAGACGTTCAAGCCGGCGGCAGCGCTGTACCGCCACGGCGCCGCCAGGACCGGGACGCCGATCGACGAGGTCGTCCACGTCACCGCGGGGTGGTTCGACGTGCTGGGCGCGTCGAACGCGGGGATGCAGGCGGTGCGCGTCGACAGAAAGGGAACGCCGTGGGAGCCGTTCGCGGGGGAGCCGGACCGTACGGTCGCGTCGATCCACGAACTGGCCGACGCGCTCGGTGTCTGAGCCGGGCGTCTCGACCCCAGAGGTGGTCGTCTGTGCGCCGCCGGCGGGCTCAGTCGCGCTCGGCGATGATCGTCTCGCCGGCGCGCGTCGAGTCGCCCTCGCTCACGAGGAGGTCGTCCGCGTCGACGTCCGCGGGGAGGACGACGTCCGCCCGCGACCCGAACGACACGTGGCCGACGCGGTCGCCGCGGTCGACGGTGTCGCCGGGTTCGACCGAGGGGTGAATCCGCCGGGCGAACCAGCCGGCGATGACCAGCAGCTCGTACTCCCCGAAGTCGATCACGACCTGTTCGTTCCGGTCGGACTCCTTGTCGAACGCGGGGCGGTTCGCGCCGGGCCGGTGTCGAACCTCGCGAACGGTGCCCGCGAGGGGCGCGCGGTTCACGTGCACGTCGGTGACGTTCATGAATATCCCGAGGCGAAGTCGCTCGCCCTCCTCGCGCACGACGCTCACGGTCCCGTCCGCGGGCGCGACGACGGTTCCCTCGGCGTCTGGCGTGGAGCGGTCGGGGTCGCGGTGGAACCAGAGCACGCCGAACGCGAGCGCCAGCAGGCCGATTCCGACCGGGGGGAGGAGGGGTAACGTCGCGCCGGCGGCGAGTGCGGGCACGAGCGCCAGCCGCCACGCGTCGTCGACGACGTCGAACGGGAGGACCGCCGCGAGCGGTGGGTTTCGGGCCATCGTTACGCCCCCGCCTCGCGGAGCGGCGGTCGGAGATCGGTGCGGCCCGCGGCCCACGACGCGAGCAGGTGGACCAGATGGGTTCGGTCGTCGAGGCCGTCGACGAGGTCGAGGCTGGCCTCGCCGGCGAGGACGTGGAGCCGCGCGAGGTCGTCACCCCCGTACTCGGAGCCCGAGCGAGCGACCCGGAGGATCTCACGGAGCAGCTCCTCGCCGTCGTACCCGCCCTCGTCGAGCAGGTCGTCGAGGGTCCCCCGCGCGTCGGCGAAGTCGCCCGCACGCGCGTCGGCGAGCACCGAGCGGATCGCGTCGTCGTCGCCGACCTCGCCGAGGGTCTCGTAGGCGGTCGACATCGTTATCTCGTCGCCCTCGACGGCGGTGGCCTGCGCCGAGAGGATCGCGGCTCGGAGGTCGCCCGCGGCGGCGCTGGCGACGAACTCCAGTCCGTCGGCGTCGTAGTCGACGCCCTCGCGCTCGCAGATCGTTTCGAGGACATCGATCGTCTCGTCGGTTGTCGGCGCGCGGACGCGAACCGGGAAACACCGGGAGCGGATCGGCGCGATGAGCTTCGAGGGCTGCCGGGTGGCGATCACGAACTGCGTGGTCCGGTGGTGCTTCTCCATCACGCGGCGGAGCGCCTGCTGGAAGTCCTCGCGGATCGACTCGGCGTTATCGAGAAGGACCGTCTTGTACTCGCCCGACATCGGCGCGTACGACGCAGACTCTTTTAAAACGCGATTTATCATGTCGCGTTTGGCCATGCGGCTGCGGCCCTGGAGAAAGCCCTCGAATCGGGGGTCCGTCCGGATCTCCTTTTTCGTTCGTCCGAAGAAGTCGGCGACGTTGATCTCGATCAGGTCGCTCTCGGGATCCGCGTGGGCGGCCCGCGTGAGCGCCCGCGTCGCCGCCGTCTTCCCGACGCCGGACGGGCCCTGGACGACGATGTTCATCGGCTCGTCGACCGCGCGCTCTAACCGCTCGCGCGCCTCGTCTTGCCGAATCTCGGCGAGCGTCGGCGCGTGCGCGTCGGTCCACAGTGGTCCCTCCATACCGAATTTGCGGGCCCACGCGGTCAAGAATCGGTCGGTTCGGTCACCGCCTGTACGGTCGGGTTGGCTCCGTCGCCGGAGGGTCTCGGATCGGAAACCGCGAGCCGCGACGATCCGGTCGCCGTAAAGGAATTATTAACAATCGAAGTAAAAGAACACCAACTGTTAAATACCGGGAGAATGGATCACTATTGTACATGGCAAACGACAATCGATCCGACGACAGCCGCTTGACGCGCCGCCACTACGTGGCCGGCACCGGCGCGCTCGCAACCGTGGGGATCGCCGGATGTTCCGGCGGTGGCGACGGCGGCGACGGGAGCGACGGTGGCGACGGAAGTGACGGGAGCGACGGGAGCGACGGGAGCGACGGAAGCGGCGGCGGGAGTTCCGCGCCGGTCGAAGTGCTCCACGGATGGACCGGTGGCGACGGCGCCGCCGCGGCCGACGCGCTAGAGGAGGCGTTCAACGAGGCGTACCCGGACACCGGCCTCGAAATGAACCCGATCGGCGGCGGCGGGAACGCGAACCTCGACGCGGTCGTCGCGAACCGGCTTCAGAGCAACGACGCGCCCGGTTCGTTCGCCAACTGGCCGGGCCCGAACCTCGAACGGTACGAGGGGGCCCTCGGGACGGTCGACGACGTGTGGGAGGAGAACGGCTTCGAGGACGTGATGGTCCAGGAGGCCGTCGACCTACACAAGCAGGGCGGGAGCTATCGCGCCGTGCCGCTCGGCTCGCACCGCCTGAACTGCCTCTTTTATAACGTCTCCGTCGTCGAGGACGCCGGCATCGACGTGGACTCGCTGGACAGTCCCTCCGCGCTCATCGGCGCCTTCGAGACCGTCGCGAGCGAGACCGACGCCGTGCCGATGACGCACGCGATGTCCGGCACGTGGACGACCACCCAACTGTGGGCCGCCGTGATGCTCGGCGTGAACGGCTACCAGCCGTACATGGACTTCCTCGCGGGCGACGGCGACGAGAGCGCGGTCCGGTCGGCCTTCGAGACGACGGCCGAGATGCTGGAAAACCACATCAGCGACGACGCCGCCTCGCTGAACCTCACGCAGTCGAACCAGAAGATCATCAACGGCGACGCCGCCTTCATCCACCAAGGGAACTGGGCGGCCGGCGCCTTCCGGAACGCCGAGGACTTCAACTACGAGGACGACTGGGGCTTCAAGACGTTCCCCGGCACCGAGGGGATGTACACCCTCCACTTCGACTCGTTCCTCTACCCCAGCAACAACCCGACGCCGGAGGCGTCGAAGACCTGGTTAGAGTTCGTCGGCAGCGCAGAGGCACAGGTCGCGTTCAACCAGTTCAAGGGGTCGATCCCGACCCGGACCGACGTGAGCATGGACGAGTTCGGTCCGTACCTGCAGGAGACGGCAGAGGACTTCGCGAACGCGGAGTACCGTCCGCCGAACCTCCAGCACGGACTCGGCGCCACCTCACAGACGATGACGGCGCTCAACGAAGTCATCTCGTCGGAGTTCACCGGACCCTACAACGTCGACGCGGCGACGCAGGGGTTCCTGGACGCGATGTCGAACTGAGCCTCGCAGATGTTCAATTTTTACCGTCGATTGCACCGTGCGATCAGCCCGTCCGCAGGCGACGAGGACGCCCGAACCGACGGCGGCGTCGTGAGCGAGGACGCTCCTGCAGCGTCGGATCCGGGAGCGGACTCGGGGGTCGTCGACCGGATCGGAAGCGAGATCGATCGCCGCTTCGGAAGCGACTTCGTCGAGTCGTCGATCTTCTGGCTCCCGCCGTTCCTGCTGATGGCGCTTTTCGTTTACGGCGCGGTCATCTGGAACCTGTTCATCTCGCTCACCGACTACCAGGGGTTCGCGAACGCGCCCGACTACTCGAATCTCGACTTCGGGATGTACACTCGCGCGCTCGCGGATTCCGGGTTCATCGACGCCGCGATCAACACGCTCATCCTGCTGATCGCGTTCACCGTGGGAACGCTCACGATCGGCCTCATCCTCGCAATCTTGATAGACAGGGGGATCCGGTTCGAGAACACCTTCCGGACGATCTACCTCCTGCCGATGAGCCTCTCGTTCGTCGTGACCGCACAGTTCTGGCTGTGGATCTACAACTTCAACAACGGGATCGCGAACGGCGTCATCGGGGTCTTCGGACTCGGACCGGTGAGTTGGCTCGGCAATCAGGCGATCGTGTTGTACGCCGTCATCTTCGCGTTGATGTGGCAGTTCTCGGGGTACGCGATGGTCGTGTACCTGGCCGGACTCCGCGCGATTCCGGACGAACACTACGAGGCGGCCAAAGTCGACGGCGCGTCGACGCTGAAGATGTACTGGCGAGTGATCATTCCGCAGTTAAAAGGCGCGACCATCAGCGCCGCCGTCGTGCTCATGGTGTTCGGCATGAAGGCCTTCGACTTCCTCTACTCGCTCGTCGGCGGGTATCGGCCGCCGAACGGCGCCGACATCCTCGCGACGAAGATGGTGCGGGAGGCGTACGCGAACCTCGAGTGGGCGTACGGCGCGGCCATCGCCATCGTCCTCTTCGGGATGGCGCTCGCGGTCATCGGCCCGTACCTCGTGTATGAGTACCGGAGGGACAACCTATGAGCGACGACGCACTTCGAACTGACGGCGGGACAGCGGCGGTGAGCAGAGCGCGCCGAACGCTCGGCGAGATGACGGCCGGAGAAGCCTCGCTGTACGGCGTGTTGACGCTTGCGGCGGCGTTCTACCTCGTTCCCATCGAGTCCGGACTGGTCACCTCATTTAAAACCGGGACGGCGATAATCGAGACGGCCCCGTTCGCGCCGCCGGGCGGGTCCGGCTTCACGCTCGAAAAGTGGCAGACCGCGATCGACGCCCTGCTGCGCGGGATGGGGAACAGCCTCTTGTACGCCGTTCCGGCCACGATCATCTCGGCGCTCGTCGGGAGTATCACGGCGTACGGGCTGACGATTCCGAACTGGAAGCCGTCGTACAAGGCGTTGGTCCTCGCGATCATCATCGCGGGGATCTTCATCCCGTACCAGGCGGTGTTGGTTCCGCTGACGCAGTTCTGGTCGCAGTGGGTCCAACTCGGAGAGATACTGTCGTTCGTCTGGGCGCTCGGCATCCCCGACGACTACGTCGGGATAGTCGAGCTCGTGATCACCCACGTCGCGTACGGGATCCCGATCTGTACGCTCCTGTTCCGGACGTACTACAAGACGATGAGCGACGAGATGATGGAGTCGGCCCGCCTCGACGGCGCGTCGCTCCGCCGCGTCTACCGGCGGATCGTCTTGCCGCTCTCGGGCCCGATGTTCGCCGTGGTGCTCATCTACCAGTTCACCCAGATCTGGAACGACCTGCTGTTCACGCTGGTTCTCGTCTCGACGGAGTCGAGCGCCGCGGCGCCGGTCGTGTTGATCCTCGCGGGACTCGGGACCTCGATGGAGGGCCAAGACTTCGCGCTCCGGATGGCCGGGGCGTTCTTCGCGGCGCTCCCGACGCTCGCGGTGTACATTCTCTTCGGCGACGAGTTCGCCGAGGGGGTGGCGGCGTGACGCCCGTGACACGGCCCGAAGCCGGCGCGAGCCGCGTGCGAACGCCCGGCAGCGACGAACAGAACCCCGTGCAGGCGCCGGGCGTCTTCGACACGGAACAGAGCAAACGGTCGGTGCGGCGCGGAACCCACGATTCGACAGCGATCACAACTCACAGATATGGCAACGCTTGAACTCGATTCGATAACGAAGACGTTTCAGGACGGCAACGAGGAGGTCGTCGCCGTCGACGACATCTCGATGTCGATCGACGACGGGGAGTTCCTCGTCGTCGTCGGCCCGTCAGGGTGTGGCAAGTCCACGACGCTGCGGATGATAGCCGGGCTCGAAACGATCACGTCCGGAACGATCGCGCTCGGCGACCGCGTCATCAACGACGTGAAATCGCAGGACCGGGACATCGCGATGGTGTTCCAGTCGTACGCGCTCTACCCGCACATGAGCGTCCAGGAGAACATGTCGTTCGGCCTGGAGGAGTCGACCGATCTGCCGGACGACGAGATCGCCCGGATGGTGACGGAGACCGGCGAGATGCTCGGTATTTCGCCGCTGCTCGACCGCAAGCCGAGCGACCTCTCCGGAGGCCAACAGCAGCGCGTCGCGCTCGGTCGGGCGATCGTCCGCGACCCCGAGGTGTTCCTGATGGACGAGCCGCTCAGCAACCTCGACGCGAAGCTCCGCGCAGAGATGCGGACGGAGCTCCAGCGGCTCCAGAACGACCTCGGCGTGACGACGGTGTACGTCACCCACGACCAGACCGAGGCGATGACGATGGGCGACCGGATCGCCATCCTCGACGGCGGGGAGCTCCAGCAGATCGCGTCGCCGCTGAAGTGTTACCACGAGCCGGCGAACCAGTTCGTCGCGAGCTTCCTCGGAGAGCCCTCGATGAACTTCTTCGACGTGTCGCTCGACGGCGACCGCCTGCACGCCGACGCCTTCGAGTACCCGCTCAGCGACGAGGTACGGGCGAGCCTCGGCGAGACGACCGACCTCGTCATGGGAGTCCGACCGGAGGCGATCGAACTCGTCGAGACGCAGACCGACGCTCACGAGTTCGAGATGACGGTCGACGTCGTCGAGCCGATGGGCGACGAGAACACGGTGTACCTCCACTTCGACCCCGACGCAACCCCCGAGGGCGCCGAACCGCTCGTCGCGACCATCGACGGGTTCACGCGGGTCAGCGAGGGCGACACGGTGATCGCACACGTGCCGGAGGACGCGATCCACCTCTTCGACCGGGTCACCGGCGAAGCGCTCCACAATCGGTCGATGGAAGACGCCGCAGACCAGGTCGACCTCGGCTGAGCGGCGCGCGGGCTGATTTTTTCCGAGCGGTCACCAGTAGGCGGTCCGGTCGACGCCGTCGGCGAGCAGCGCCGCGGCCGCGACGTGCGCGTAGGCGCACCAGCTCAGCGCGAGCAGGGCGGCGACGCTTCGCGTGGCCGTCGCCGCGAGCGCGCTCCAGGCGACGACGACGAGGACGGTCGCGCCGACCCACGCGAGAAAGTACGTGCTCGACGCCGTCCCGCGGAGCGCGTCGCGGCTGAGGCCCGCGCGGAGCCCGTCTCGGACGCTCACGACGGCCGCCGCCGGAAAGAGGTAGCCGCAGGCGACGGTGACGAGGAGGGCGGCGGTCGCGAGCGTCGCGAGGGTGACGCCGCCGAGCGCGTTCGGAACCGACCCGCTCGCGACCACGTAGCCGGCGCCGACCACGGTGACGACTGCGGGGAGCAGATAGACGACGGCGACGCCGGCGACGCGAGCGGCGAGCCGAAGCGTGGCGCGCCGTCGCACGCGAGGGAAGCCGCGACCGGCGAGGACGCCGCCGAGGAGCCCGAGCCACGCGAAGAGCGGGGCGACGGCGACGACGAGCGGGCCGACGAGCGACCAGTCGGGCCAGAGGCGGGCCGCGAACCGGACGAGCGTCCCGCAAAACAGCAGCGCCGCGAGGCATTTCGCGGTGCCGTCCAGTCGCGTTCGGTCGGCGAACGGGTACCGGAGCGCGTCGATGAACACGTCAGCAACTCTCGCCAGCGCGGCGTAAAACGGCGCCGGTCGAGTCTGAACGCAGCGTCACTCTCGGACGCGCTCGACTTCGCGCCGGAGGCCGTCGCGGACGCGCTCGGCGAGGACGTCGCTGCTGCTGCGATCGACCGTCTCCGCGTCTTCGGTCGCCAGGAGCCGGTCGAGTTTGCGCTCGAACTCCTCATCGTCTATCTCACCGCGGGCGTAGCGCTCGCGGAGCGCGCGGAGGGCGGGGTCGGCTGGCGCGTCGGCGTCGGCGTCGGCGCCGTCAGCGTCCGGAACCGGCTTCGTCAGCGTGTGGAAGACGGGCAACAGGACGAACAGCCCGAAGAACCAGACGAGCGGCAGCGACCACCAGAGGCCGGTTACCAAGGGGGCGGCGACGCCGGCGCCGACGACGAGGACCGCGAAGATCCGCCGCCAGCGGTGGCGAACGTTCCACGCGACCCGGCGGAGCAGACCGGTCATGCCTGAGTCGACGCCTGCGAAGGTGAAATCGGTTTCGTCGCGGCCGACGCGGGGGTCGCAGCGGCGATTCGGTCGAATCGGAGCCGGTCGCCGGGGGTGACGCCGTGTCGCTCGCTCCAGCCGCGGGGCACTTCGAGGACGTACCGGCCGGTGCCCGTGTACCGGGTGTACGGGCGCCGTTCGGGCGTCGCCTCGTGGATTCGGGTGACGGTGCCGTTGGGCGCGACGAAGAGGATGTCGAGTCCGAACGACATCCCGCGCATGACGTAGGCGCGCTCGGCGGACCGGTCGTGGACGAACAGCATCCCCTCGTCGTCGGCCAACTCGTCGGTCGCGGAGAGGCCGACGTACTGCTTGCGGAACCCGTCTGCGACCCGTGCCTCGACGGTCGCGAGCGAGGCGCCCGTCTCGCCGTCGACGACCTCGACCGTCGTCGTCTCGTAGTCGGCGATAAGCAGGGCCGGGTTCGCCGCGAGCGCGGCGACAGACAGGAGGGAGACACCGGCGAGTGTGCCGACGATGACGAGCAAGCGGCGGTTCACAGTCGACTCTGGCGGGCCAGAAAGAAACCGTTTTCCGCTCCCGGCGGGTTTGAAATCGTGAGGGCTCGTGGTCTAGCTGGTCATGACGCGGCCTTTACAAGGCTGAGGTCGGCGGTTCGAACCCGCCCGAGCCCACTGTCGCTGTCGCGAACAAACCGTGAGCGACGGCGTCGCGCGTGTCTACGGGCGCGGTTCGAACCCGCCTGTCGGACTACTGCGCCCGAGACGCGTCCGACCTGCCCGATGTCGGCCACAGCGTTTTGTATACTCGCCGTGACGGTGCTGCGTATGGTCGATGAAACCGTCCACGAATCGCGGGAACCACGGAGCCGACAGGCGCTCGCGACCTACTTTCGGCGCATCGCAGCGGCGCTCGGCCGAGGGGAACCGGTTCCCGTCGACGACGCCGGCACGGTGACCGTCGATCCGCCGGCAGAGCAGGCGGTCGACGTCGAACTCGAACGCGAAGGCGACGCGGTACACTTCGAACTCGAGATGGAGTGGCCGGAGGCGGAAGGGGAAATCGACGCCGACGCCGACGCGAGCAAGGCGGACTTCGAACTGTACGAGGACACCGCCGGCAAGTGGCGGTGGCGGCTCACCCACGTCAACGGGAATATCATCGCCGACGGCGGCGAGGGGTACTCCGACAAGCGCGACGCCAAGGCTGGAATCGAGAGCGTCCAGCGAAACGCGGCGGGCGCCCACGTGGTCGACGCCGACGAGGAGGCGCCGGGCGACGGGGGGAGCAACGCGACGTTCGAGCTGTTCCGTGATGCGGCGGAGAAACACCGCTGGCGGCTCACCCACGACAACGGGAACATCATCGCCGACAGCGGGCAGGGGTACGCCTCCAAACAGAAGGCGGAACAGGGGCTCGAAAGCGTGAAATCGAACGCGGTCGGCGCTGCCGTCCACGAGTCGTCCCCAGACGACGCGACGGCGGAGTAAGCGGCGGGCGCGTCGACGCCGCGTCAAAGCGGGCGGCGACCGAGCGCCGAGCAGCGCGGCGGGAGCCTCGCCGCGGACCGCACCGCTTATTCGCCGCCCGTTGCTACCTCGGGCCGGACATGGACGCGCTCGACGCCAAGTACCCGTTCTTCGCGACCGCCCGAGAGGCGGTCGCGGACGCCGCGGTGTCGCTGCCGGAGCTCGTCGCGGCCGACGCGCCGGCGGTCGAGCGCGCACGCGAACGCGTCGAACGCGCCCTGCTCGACGGGACTATCGCCTCCGAGAGCGGCGCCTTCCCCGCCGAGTCGGCGTACGACGTGCAGGCCGAGCTGCTCTCGTACCCGATCGCACGGATCCTGGTCTCGCTTTTGGACTCACAGCCCGCCATCGAGAAGTACGCCGCGGCGGAGGCGTCGACGGCGATAGATCGGATCCGCGAGGACCTCGCGACGGACGGCGAACTGCGATCGATGTCGACGCCGACCGTCGACCTCGACGACGTGCTCGCCGAGTTCGACCTCGCTGACGCGGTGCGGGCGGAGCCGGTTCGACCGAGCGCGGGAGCCGGATCACAGAGCGGGCGCGACCCGGAGCAGTACTGGATCGGCGTGGGGCCGTACCTCCGGCTCACGTCGCCGTCGTGGGGCCCGTCGTGGCGGCTCGTCAACCGCGCGCTCGCCGACGGGGAGGTCCGGGTGTCGCGCGAGGAGCTTTTAGACGCGCTCGAGGCCGCGATCGAAGACCGAGTCGGGGAGGGGCTCCCGTTCGAACTGGCGGCCGGCGAGGGTATCGCGGCCGAGCTGGAGTCCGGCGTCGCGGATCTCAAGCGGCTGCTCTCCGAGCGGACGTACTCGGGCCCCGTCGACGTGGTCGCGCCGGACCTGTTCCCGCCCTGTATGCAGAACCTGATCGCGAAGACGGAGCGCGGGACGGACCTGACCCCGCCGGAGTCGTTCGCGCTGATGGCGTTTCTCGTCGGGATCGGGATGTCGCCCGACGAGGTGGTCGCGTTCTGTGCCGACACGAGCCTCGACGCCGAGGGAATTCGCTACCAGACCGAGTACTTGAGCGACGACCGAGGCAGCCAGTACCCGCCGCCGACCTGCGAGACGCTCGCGAACTACGGTATCTGTCACAACGAAGACGACCACATGCAGGTCGCCGCCGACCCGCTCGCCTACTACGAGACGCGCGTGGAAGAGGCCGAGAGCGTGACTGACTGGCGGGAACAGCACGCGGCGGCGGACGGCGAGTGACGGGGCGGAAAAAGGACCGCAGGCGGGTCGTTACGCGTCGTCGCCTTTGCGGATCAGGTACGCGCCGACGAGCGCCATCAGCAGCACGAAGCCCGTGAGCAGTCCGACCAGCGCGATGGCGCCGGTGCTCGTCAGTTCGATCGCGTCGGCGCTCGGCAGGTCGCGACCGAACGCGGTCCCGACTCCGACCAACCCAACGACGAAGACAGCGGCCGCCGACAGCGAGACCAGAATCTGTCGGCGAAGTTCCGCGTCGATTTCCATGCCAGCGAGTTCCCGTCGCCGCTAAAAAAGGACTTCGATGAGGGCGGCAGCGGCGGTGAGCCGTGCGCGAGCGAGACGAACCGCGTCGAGAGTCGATCACGCAGACGGCGAAAAGTGGCTCACCCGGACGGCAAAAGAGCGTCGCGCGGGCCCCGCACGCGAGGCGGACGGCGCCGCGGTGGGGGAGAGTTCGGGTGACAGGTGGAGGCTATCCCTCGACCGGAGAGAGCGCGTCAGAGTACCGCACGACCGACCGGCTCACCCGGCGAGGTGAGTGATGTCTCGGCGGAGCGTGTACCCCTTCGGCACCCCGACGGCGCCGAGGCAGTCGTCGCACAGGGCTCGCTCGTAGTCTCGATTCGTCTCCTTTTCCAGCAGCGAGACGTTCTCGATGGGGAACACCGACTCGCACCGATCGCACTCGACTTTGTCGCCGTCGACAATCTTCATCACGGTTCAGTTCCCGAGATCCGTATATAAATTCGCGGACGGCGTTATCACTCCGGATAGCGAGTTCATAAAGAGAGGATGGTGGGTCGGTCGACGCGGTCGGAGCGTCGGGAGTTCCCGGTGTTAGCCGAAGAGCTCGCCGAGGCCCTCGCCGCCGTCGTCTTCGTCTTCGTCGTCGTCGTCGTCCGCCTCGTCGGCGGCTTCCTCGGCCTCGTCTGCCTCGTCTGCCTCGTCGGCCTCGTCGGCGTCAGCGGAGCCGCCCGCGGCGGCGCCGGCGGCGGGAGCCGCGGCGGCCGTCTCGATGGCCTCCTCGATGTCAACGTCTTCCAGCGCGGCGACGAGCGCCTTGACGCGGGACTCCTCGACATCGACGCCGGCGGCTTCGAGCACGCCGGTGACGTTTTCTTCGTTGATCTCTTCGCCAGTCTCGTTCAGGATGAGCGCAGCGTAAACGTATTCCATTGGTGTATCCTCGTAGTGTTATCCGAACATCGCGCCGAGACCCTCGCCGCCGTCGTCGTCGCCATCGTCGTCGGCGTCGTCGGCGTCGGCTGCCTCAGCATCGTCCGTGTCGTCTTCTTCCTCCGCCTGTTCTGCTGTTTCGGTGTCGTCCGTCTCGGGAGCCGGGGCGGCTTCGACGCCCTGTAGCTCCTCGGGAAGCGCCTCGTCGTCGTCGATCTGCGCCGCGAGCGCGCGGAGCTGGGCGTCGGCCTTCCCGATGAGGTCGGGCACGACGTCCGGGCTCTCGATCTCCGCGAACAGGCCGACCGACTTGGCCTCGCCGGAGGCCTTCGCGAGAAGGGTCCCGGCGGTGGCGGCGGTCGGGTACGCGGCGTTGACGGAGAGGTTCCGCGCGGCGGCAGCCGCCGAGCGGAGGTCCGCCTCGTACTCGTCGACGTCGATTTCCAGCTCGTCCGGCTCGAACAGGACGCCCTCGGAGTAGACGCCCTTGAGGTCGAGCCCGACTTCCTTCGGCTCGATGCCGAGTTCGGTCAGGACGTTGGCGAGGTCGTCGTCGACGACTTCGCCCTCGTCGAGGACCTGTGAGTCCTCGGTGACCATGATCGAGCCGTCCTGGATGCGCGCGGCGGCTCCGACGGTCTGGAGCTCGCCGACGAACGGGCCGGGGTCGACGCCCGTGTCACCCTCGGGGATGACGACGGCGTTGGGGGCGACCTCGCCCGCGTTGATCGGAGCGGGCGTCTTCGAGGCCTCCAACTGCTTGAAGAGGCCGAAGGGGTTGTCGTTCGTGCCGATGAGCGCGACCTGTCCAGAGACGTACTGGGTCAGGTCCTCGACGCCGTCGTTGACGGCTTCGAGCGCGCGAACGGTGAGCGTGTTGCGGCTCATCCGAACGTCGGCGGAGCCGTGCAGCTCGCGGCGCATAGCCTGAAGCTGACGGCTCGGGATGCCGGCGACGCCGACGATCCCGACGGAGTTGAACGACTCGATGAAATCGACGAGCTCGTCGACTTCCTCCTGTTTCCACTCCGGAATCGTCTCGGTTTGACGGACCGAGCTCATACGGGCACCTCCTTCGCGGGACCCATCGTGGTCTTCACGTAGATCCCGTCGATGTTGAGCGGCCCCTTCTCGAGGCTCGCTTCGAGTCGGCGGATGATGACGTCGATGTTGTCCGAGATCGCGTCGGGGCCCATATCCTCGGCACCGACACGAGTGTGGAACGTGCGCCGGTCACGCGACCGGAGCTGCACCGTGTTTTTCATCCGATTGACTGTGTCGACGATGTCGTCGTCCGGCTGCAGTGGGGTAGGCATCTTCCCGCGCGGACCGAGGACGGTACCGAGGTACCGACCGATGTCCTGCATCAGGTTGGCCTCTGCGACGAAGAAGTCGGTCTCGCCGGCCAGATCCTTAGCGCGGTCGTCGTCGTCTCCGAGGTCCTCGAGGTCGTCGCTGTCAAGCACTTGATCAGCAACTTCCTGAGCGCGGACGGCGGTTTCGCCCTCCGCGAAGACGACAATCTGTGTCTCCTGCCCCGTTCCAGCCGGCAGCACGACGGACTCGTCGATGCGGTTCGACGGATCGTTGAGGTCGAGGTCTCGCAGGTTGATCGCGATGTCCACGGTCTCGCGGAAGTTCCGCTCGGGCGCATCGTCGAGTGCGAGGGTTACGGCCTCTTGTATTGTGTCTGCCATTT